>CEOC01026060.1_pt1 | contig 16939 bp, 12 predicted proteins | sample 356191 | NCBI WGS metagenome assembly CEOC01 (sample SAMEA2619952, study PRJEB7988) | marine metagenome | biome: marine biome (ENVO:00000447); feature: deep chlorophyll maximum layer (ENVO:xxxxxxxx); material: "saline water (ENVO:00002010), including plankton (ENVO:xxxxxxxx)" | depth 17 m
TACACCTGAAGATGTTGGAAACGCAGTGGTTTATTACTCCTCTGATGAAGCATCTTTTGTTACCGGGCAAACTTTATGCGTGAATGGTGGCCGTACGCCATGGTAGGTTTACTTTTAACTAATATTATTCAAAAAATAAAATGAAGAAGATAAGACAAATACTCTCCACACTATCTATTTTACCGGTACTCTACTTTTCTGGCTGTTCCGGAGGTCAACAAACAGATGATAGCAACGCGTCCAAAAAAATTGATGACTCGACAACCTTTGCCTATGTGACGAATGGAGTGGATCCTTTTTGGGATTTATGTGCTGCAGGTGTCAGAATAGCCGAAGAGGAGCTGGGTATTACATGCGAGGTGCTGATGCCTCCGAAAGGCGTTGTCGACCAGAAGAGAATGATGGAAACTTTATTGGCCAAAGGCATTGATGGAATTGCGGTTAGTCCAATTGATGCGGAGAACCAAACGCCTTTTCTTAATGAGGTCGCCAAAAATACAATACTAATCACTCAGGACGCAGATGCACCGATGAGCGATCGTTTAGTTTATATAGGAGCAAATAATTACAAGGCTGGCCGTGCACTTGGCAAGTTGGTTAAGGATGCGATTCCAGAGGGTGGTGAAGTGATGCTTTTTGTTGGAAGATTGGAGCAATTGAATGCCCGCCAAAGAAGACAAGGAGTTATTGATGAATTACTGGATCGGCCTTCTCAGGAACTTGCGGATGTTAAGTATGATCCGGTGGATGCTACGAATCTTACTACCGAAGGGTCCAAATATGTAATACTTGATACAAGAACTGATAATTTTGATAAGGCGAAAGCTAAGAGTAATGCGGAAGATGCTATGACAAAATACAAAGACCTCAAATGTATGGTCGGTTTATTTGCCTACAATTCACCCTCTTGTATTGATGCGATTAAAGAAGCAGATAAACTTGGATCTATAAAGCTTTGCGGCTTTGATGAGCAGGATGCTCTTTTACAGGCTATCACTGATGGACACGCCTACGGAACTATCAGTCAGTTACCTTGGGAGTATGGATACGAATCCATCATCATGTTGAAAGATATTTACGAGGGAAAAATGCCTGAGAATCAATATGTGGAAAAGACCTTTGCTGCCGTAACTAAAGAAAATGTTGCGGAATTTTGGGCTAAGAAAAAAGAAATGGCTGAACTCGGAAAATCAAAATAATGTCAGCAGACTCTTCACCTTTGCTTGAAGTTAAGGGACTCACTAAAAGTTTCCCCGGAGTTCTTGCTTTACGGGGAGTCTCACTCCATTTGAAGAAAGGGGAGGTTCTGTCATTAATTGGTGAAAATGGAGCTGGAAAGAGTACATTAATGAAGATTCTGGCTGGAGTTCAACCTGCTGATTCAGGAGAGTACTTGATTGAAGGTGGTCCGGTGAATTTTCAAAATGTGCGGGATGCAATGAATCGGGGAATAGCTTTAATTCACCAGGAACTAAATCTCGCATCAAATTTGGATTTGGCCGCTAACATCTTCCTCGGTCGTGAACCTAATAAGAAGGGAATTATTCAGGAAAATGAAATACGGGAGGATGCAACGAAATATTTGCAACGGGTCGGGCTCGACCTGCCAACCGAAACGATTACAGGAACTCTTCCCATCGGGAAACAGCAGCTTGTTGAAATTGCTAAAGCTCTGTCTTGTGATGCTCGGGTGCTGATCATGGATGAGCCAACAAGTAGTTTGTCTCAAAAAGAGACCGAAACCTTGTTCGAGGTGGTCAAAGATCTACGCAATCAGGGAATCAGTGTCATTTATATTTCGCACCGATTAGGCGAAGTGATTGAATTGTCCGATCGGGTTACGGTTTTTCGGGACGGGGAAAATGCCGGTGATTTAGCAAAAGAAGAAATCAATCATGAAAATATGGTCAGGTTGATGGTCGGCCGCGATTTGAGTGAGTTTTACGACCGTCAAATTCATCAGCCAGGAAAAACAGTTTTGCAGGCCCGGGAAATAATCTCACCTGCTTATTCTACTATACCTGTGTCTTTCGAGGTACGAGCAGGAGAGATTGTTGGAATAGCCGGTTTAGTGGGTGCAGGCAGAACTGAATTATTACAGACAATCTTTGGGGTTACTCCTGCGTTAGCCGGCGAGCTTGAGTTGGACGGCCAATCTTTTCGCCCCTCATGCCCGGCGGATGCAATAAATGCGGGTATTGCCTTGGCACCTGAAGATCGAAAACAGCATGGCTTGGTTTTGCCTATGACTGTTAGAGAAAATGCGAGTTTGCCGAGCCTGGAGCGTGATCAGTCGAAGGGATTTCTCAACCAAGAGGCAGAACTTAAAATTTCGGAAAAAGCGGTCGAACAGATGCAAATCAAAACTCCTTCCATTGAACAAATTGCTCGTTTCCTTTCCGGAGGAAATCAGCAAAAGATTGTTCTGGGAAAGTGGTTGGCGATGAATCCGAAACTATTGATGTTGGATGAACCCACCCGCGGGATTGATGTGGGGGCAAAGCGAGAAATCTATAAACTTATGGAAAAACTCGCGGGAGAAGGGATGGCGATTCTTTTTGTTTCCAGTGAAATGGAAGAAGTTCTGGGTATGGCAGATCGTGCATATATCATGCACGAAGGGAAAATCTCCGGTGAACTTGATCGCAATGAACTTTCGGAGGAATCAATTATGAACCTCGCAACTGGTGGAGAAAAGACTGCCGCCTAAATGAATAACTTATGAAAAAGAACATTATTGGAATCTTTGCTCTTTTGGTGGTTATTTTTGTCATCACGGCAATAATTAATCCCAAATTTTTGAATGCTTACAACATGCAAAACTTGATTAAGTGGTCCAGTCTGTACGCTGTGATGAGCATTGGGGTAGCCATGGTTATCATAACGGGCGGGATTGATTTATCGATTGGTTCCGTAGTCGGGTTGGTAGCGGTGGTCTTGGCTTTTTGTCTTAAAATTCATGGACTGGACCCATGGGTTTCGATTGGAATAACCTTAGGGTTGTCTCTGCTAATTGGGCTTGTTCATGGATTACTAGTTACCAAAGCAGGGATTCAACCTTTTGTAGTTACCTTGTGTGGCCTTCTTGTTTACAGGAGCATCGGCCGCTGGATTACCGATAATCAGTCGGTGGGACCGGTTCCGTTGGAAGGAGATAAAGGGTATGTGAACCTGGAAGAAATTTTGGGTTTGGATTTTATTTTCAGCGGCAAAATTCCTTTGGGCGACTCTTTTAATTTACCAACGCCTTTTATATTTTTAGTAGTTCTCGGAATAGCTGGGGCTGTATTTTTAAGAAAAACCATTTGGGGTAGGTATTTGTATGCTCTGGGTAATAATGAGGACGGAGCAAAATACAGCGGTATCAATACCGATAATATGAAGATCATTGCTTATGTCCTCTGTTCTTTTTGTGCGGGTTTAGCGGGACTTCTTTTTGCCTTTGAATTGGACTCCGTACAGCCGGCTCAAACCGGGGAGTTTTACGAGTTGTATGCCATAGCTGCCGCAGTGTTAGGCGGTTGTAGTTTACGCGGAGGAGAGGGGTCTATCCTTGGGGTTGTGATTGCAGCGGCAGTGATCCGCTTGATCTATAATTCGATCAACATGGTAGGTATCTCCACTCATTTGGAATTTGGGATTTTAGGAATGGTAATTCTCTTCGGGGTAATTGGCGATGAAGTGCTCAAAAAGACCATGGCTAAAAAACAGTTATCTGCTCGCTAAATCAACTACCCCGGAGGGTTAGTCCACTATCTAATTTTAGTAAATAAAAAATCCACAAATATGCTTTCTCCTATTAATCAATTTCTCGTCTCAAATGGATTGTATATAAAAGAAAACCCGTGCATCAGCCCTGACTTTTGTCTGAATTGGGAAGAGCTTAAGGACTCTATTGAAAAGGGAGATTTCAAACGACATCTGAAAAGCGAATTTTCCTCAGGTAAGGGAAATTGGGTTTTGATCGAAAATGTGAAGGGTGACCATGCTTGGGAATTTCACGGTAACCCTGACGATTCAGGAATACAACACCTGAGCGAAGGGGCTGAACTTGGCGGTAAATGGTATTACCCTGCGACTTATTCAAATCTTATCGGGATGAAGAACTTGATGTTGGAAAATGATTCATCCTGTACCGTTTTTCCTCGAACAAGTGAACAGTTAGGGAAATCAACTCTGGGAATTGGTGCACGCTTTACCACTCTTCATTGGGACGGTGTGGATTGGGCAATGAGTCGACTCGGTATCGGTCTTACCGCCAACCAAAATAGTATCCCTCGTGAACTGGTATACGATGTGGATGCAATGTTGGCTGACAAACTGGACTCAGTCCCTTTTCCGTTTATTGGGTGTGATGTTCCAGAAGGGCATCAGGGTCAGAGTGTGGAAGGCATGAGTCATGGCTGTGTCTTGGCAAAATTAAAAAATGGTTTTCATAAGTTAGGCATTCCATGGAGCTTTAATGCAGATCATCAACCAATTGGCGGGAAGTTTGATGAAAGGGAAGATCAATTGGTACAAGGATGCCTGTTTGCCAGTTATATAACTTTTGATCTGTCTCCCGAGTTGGCCATTACGCAGGTTCCAGATGATGCACGGGAAAAAGAAGAATTCGTTAAAGGTGAAATTTCTTCGGACATCGTGGAAGCTACTAGAAAGAGGGTACAAGAGGTGGGTCTAGCCCCAACAGAGGAAGAATTTAACGGATTACTTGCTTATGTTTGGCCAGCCATGGTCAAAATGAAAACTCGTGATGAAAAATACCAAAAAATCCGTAACAAACACTTTACAGCTGAGCAGGGAAGAGAATATCTGAGAGAATTATCTATCGATGAATTGCCAGGGTTAACCACGCCAGAGACTACTGCGGTCATGCTGGCGCTTTCTTTTGAGATGGGTATGCCGATTCATTTTGTGGCACCCGCTTTTGGATTTCAGAAAAACATTCCTTATCCGGATAACGATAAGCTTCGCAAGATGATCACTCCAATTTGGAATATTTGTGAAAAGTTTGGAGTTTCAATTGGTTTTCATTCCGGCTCAGGAAAGTCTGCTGAAAATTATCAGGTTGCTGGAGATGTCACCCAAAGTAATCTCGAAATTAAAACCAGCGGACGGTACACTTATGAAATGGGTGTAGCCCTTTATAATTCGACTGATTCGTATGACCAGGAACTTTGGCGAGATTGGTATAATTTCACCGTAGAACTTGCATCGAATGGTTGTTTTGCTGAGGACCCAACTGAAAGAAAAATGGCCCGTGAGTTTGTCAGTCTGACGGTTGATGAGGAGTCCGCTCAAAAAGCATTTATAAGTATTGAGGATTGCCGTTCCGTATTACGAAGCCTTGAGCCAAGCCCTGATCACTTTTTTTGGTTCGAGTATAATTTTCTCTATGTGTTAGCAGCAGCTGGGGCTTCGGATAAAAAGGCATTAGGCGATCACTCTGCGGAAGGATATAAACAAAGACAGAGATTTTACTCGATCAGCGAAGAAGGGCGTTTACTTTATGTGAAGCGTGTGGCCGAATATATTTTATTTTTAGCAACAAACACATCGTTGGTCGATTCACAGGTTTGTGAAAATGCAAAGGCGGAACTCGCGTTAATCAATTCCTATTCTAATTTCATAGATAGCATTTCACAGACCAATACTCTATCCTCAGAATACTGAGATAATCGAAAAGTTACTTGCGGTCTGAATGACCCAAGTTCTTGCCTGGACTGATGACGTCTCTGATTCTTTGCTTCAATTCTTTGATTTCAGGAAAACCACTATCGCGGACTCTGCACCATATTAGTTCATCATTGCAGAAAATTTGAAAAGTCCCGCTTTTTTCCCTGAATGGTCGAAGTGAGACTTCATCGACTTCATTTTCAAAAGTTGTGAGGATCTCTTGAGCCATCCAACTCGATCTTAGTAGCCAACGGCATCCGGGGCAGTACTTAATGATAACTTTTTGATTCATGTAAAAAATAAGCGAATTGTAGTGAACTAAATAAAATTTTCGGGGGATACCCCATAGACTGATTTGAAGGTTCTGGAAAAATGAAAGGGATTTTCAAAACCTAATTCAAAGGCAATATCTTTCACAAGTCTCCTTGATGAAAGAAGAAGTGATGCGGCATGTCCCATTTTTAAACGAATCAGGAATCTGTAAGGAGTTTCGTTGTGAAAACGGCGAAAAACCCTGGATAAATAGGCCGGGTCTACATTTACTTCAGATGCTAATTCTTCGATTGTTTTAATTCGAAAATAGTTTTTCCGGAGATATAAAAGGATCCGGTTGTAAGTATCCCAGGATCGGGCCTGTTTTTCCTCCGAGGAGTGAGTCAATTCACTGATTTTAAGAACAAGTGAATGAGCCAGGAGATTACAAATTAATATTCCATTCGTTGTTCCTGAATTCGCATTGCCCAAAATGAGCTCAAAAAGTTCTATGATTTCAACATGGTGAGAAATCCGGTTAAAATTAGTTTTATTTTCGGTAAGGGTGTTAATTTTAAAAGTTGGGGAGTGGGCAAGTACTATGAAATACTTTACCATGGGGTCATTGCTTGAACTTGTAATCCTATGGTAAGCCCCAATTTTATAAGAAAAGAAACTTCCTGCTGATAATTGAAAACTGGAATCGCTAAATTTAAGTTCTCCAGTACCAGCAGTGATGAATTCAATCGTGGTGAATTGATTGTTGGGATTACTTTTACCAATTTGTGGATAAGATTCACGCTCGATTTTGAAATCGGGCAGGCATTTCTCAAAACCCACACTGACTACGGAAGGTTGGCTTAATTTTTCACTGGGGAACCCCATAAATACCTGTCGGGCATCTTTTACCTGATTCGAAAAATGTTCGTTTTCTGTTTCCATTCCCGATTAAGGTCAATAAAAGATATGCCTAAGTCAAGGATATGTATTCATAAAAAGAGGCTGTTAGCCTATTATAAGCTAACTGTATTTGTAATCTAAGTATTTTTCGAATAGAAATCTAAGCTTATTATATGCAACCAAAAAAATCATTTTTAGTCATGCCTCATAAAATATTTACCTCTATTTTATCATCCGTTTATTGACACAACTTTCTTTTTAGAAAGTAATTATATTTTAAATTCAAATGCCCTTTATTAAACCGCAGTTCATATTCCTTTTTGCTCTTCCCTTACTAGGGTTTGCAGTTGATGAAAAATTAGAATACTTCGAATCGAAAATCAGACCGGTTCTAGCCGAGAAATGCTTTGAATGTCACAGTGCACAAAGCGGAAAAACAAAAGGAGGGTTAAGATTAGATCATATTGAAGTGATTCTTAAAGGAGGTGACTCTGGACCCGCTTTGACTGTGGGAGATTCAAACAACTCCTTGCTTGTTGAGGCAATTCATTACCAAGATCCTGACTTTCATATGCCTCCGAAAGGAAAACTTCCTCAGGATGTAATTTCTGATCTTGAAAAGTGGATTAATGAAGGGGCGGCTTGGCCTGATGAACCCGTCCCCAGTTTTTCTTCCAAAGCAGAAAGATCGTCGTTTAATTTAGCCAAGAGGAAAAAAGAACATTGGTCTTGGCAACCAATTACCCCTCCAACCATTCCAGTTTCAGAATCGACTGCAAATCTACATCCGATTGATCAGTTGATTCGTGAAAAACTTGCTCATGCAGGTCTGTTACCCTCGAAGTCTGCGGATAAAAGAACCTGGCTTAGACGAGTGACTTTTGACCTGACAGGGCTTCCACCGACCTTACCCGAAATCGAAAATTTCCTTTTGGATAACTCAGAGAATTCTTATCAGACCGTGGTAGCTCGTTTACTTGAATCGCCTCACTATGGAGAAAAATGGGCTAGGCATTGGATGGACCTAGTCAGGTATGCGGAAACTTGCGGACATGAATTCGATTATCCTTTGGAGCATCCCCATGAATACCGCGATTATCTAATCCGAGCTTTTAATCAGGATCTTCCATACGATCAATTTCTTGTAGAGCATGTTGCTGGCGATTTAATGACCTCTCCGAGACTAAATGATGAGGAGAAATTCAATGAATCAATCATCGGGACAGGTTTTTGGTATTTTCATGAGGCAGTCCATGCTCCGACCGACCCAAAAGTGGACAATGCAGACCGCATGGAAAATCAACTGGATGTTTTTGGAAAAACCTTTCTCGGACTTACCATTGGTTGTGCTCGGTGTCATGATCACAAATTTGATGCGATTTCTGAAAAAGATTATTATTCCCTAGCTTCTTATATGCAGGGAAGTACTAGACAGGAGTACCCTCTGGATGCCGGAGGTAAGAGGAAAGAGATTGCTGAAGAAATAGAAGCTTTGTGCCGAACAGCTTTTTCATCACTTTCAACCAATCATGAAAGTGCCTATTCATCCACACCTCTCAGCAAATATTGGGAAGCTGCGTCGCATCTAACTAAATCCGTTTATTCCGACACCCGTGAAGACTCTAATCAAACTAGAGATACTTTAATAGATTTTGAAAATGGGTTTGGTGAGTGGAAAATCAAGGGAAAGGCATTCGCAAATACCAATTTAAGGAGCTTAAAAGATTTTCAATCAGTACAGGGTTATTTGGGATCGGGTTGGGCATCTTCTTACAGTAAAGACCCCAAGAAATCTAGTGGGTCACTGATATCTCCAACCATCAAGATAAAGCACCGTTTCCTCAATTTTCTAGTCGGTGGCGGTCAGTTTGTTGAGGTAGGTGTAGAGCTTTGGGCTGCAGGAGAAAGAGTGCTCGTGTCCCGTGGGGAAAATAGTGACAAGCTTGTCCAAAAAAGCTGGGACTTGGAAGACTACTACGAAAAAGAGGTTGAGATTAGAATAGTTGATAATGCTACTGGTAGGTGGGCACATGTGCATGCAGATCAATTTGAATTTTCCGAACTGCCTTTCAACGATAAGCCAGAGAAGCCTGTTCCTCCATTCTCCGTAATTCAAAGCTATGCTCAGACTAATAATTTCAATGCTCACACCCTAAGATCCTGGTGCATGCACTTCAATAAAATCGATAACCTTCGAGCATTGTCACAAAAATTAAAAAGTGCGAAAAGTTCGCACATTGGACTAGTCAAAGCGGAAGAGAATTTTATTAAAAATAGTCACTCTTTCGCAAATTTCTCTTCCTCTCAAATACCTACCGGTTGGAAAATAACAGGTGAAGCCTTTAAGCCAAGAGGCCATCAGTTGCTTTCATTAAATAGTCCATCATTTCTCCCTGATCTTAATGTGCTTTCCTCTAATGTTTTAGGAAACAGGCGGGTAGGAAATTTACGATCTCCCCATTTCAAAATTGATCATGACCATGTGTTGATTAAGGCAAAGTCAAAAAAGACATTTATTCGTTTAGTTATCGATAATTACCATATGGTGAAATATTCCGGTTTACTTTTTGGAGGAACCTCTATTAAGGAGGCGAACTCTGGAGATGAATTCAAATGGTTTACTTTATCACCCCGGAAGTATAAAGGCCATTGGGCCTACCTTGAATTTGTCGATCGAGGTACAGATTCTTTCATCAAAATAGATCAGGTAAGGTTTGCCGATTCCGGGATTGGACAAACGCCAGATACAAAGTTCGCTCTCATCCTCAATGATGACGAGGTTAATGAAAGTAATTTCCCGCAATATCTGGATGCCTTTCTGGAAAATTCATTTAACAGAATTGATGCTGGAGAATTTTCAACGAATGAGATCTCCTTTTTCAATTACCTCTACACTGAGGGTCTTATACCTTTCAAAAATCAGTCCAGACTTGATGAAATAGTGGGTAAGGCCCAAGCTGCTGATTCGAAAACACCCCGTGAGCGCTATGTTTTAGCGATGGGAGAGGGGAGCAGGTTCTCTGGTAATGTTTATGTTCGTGGCAGCCCCCACAACCTGGGGGCATCCGTGGAAGGTCGGAACCTGACCGCACTTGGCGGACAGTCAGGCACGCGGTTGGATTTGGCCAAGCAATTAACTTCTGCGGATAATCCTCTTGTCTCTCGGGTCATGGCCAACCGGATATGGTTGCAGTTTTTTGGGCGAGGACTTGTTCCAACCCCTGACGATTTTGGTCCAATGGGACAGGAACCAAGTCATCCGAAGCTCCTCGATTGGTTGGCCACAGATTTTCGTGAAAATAATTGGTCTATTAAGAGTTTGATTCGTAAAATTGTCCTTTCTCAAACTTATCGGCAATCCAGTACACTCAATCCTGCAAACGAACAGCAAAAGGTTACCCTTGCAGATCCTCAAAATATTTTACTTCATAAAATGCCTATCCGTCGTTTGCAGGCGGAAGCAATTCGAGATTCAATTTTGTCATTCTCCGGCCGCATTGATAAGAAACTTTTTGGTCCTTCGGTTCCGATCTACAAAACTGCGTTCATGACTGGTAGGGGCGGAAAGAAGAATGGACCGCTTGATGGTGCTGGCCGGCGAAGCATTTATGGTTCAGTTTATCGAAACTTTTTATCCCCCTTTATGCTCGCGTTTGATCAACCTGCTCCCTTTGGCACCAAAGGTAGACGATCAGTCTCCAATGTCCCTGCACAATCCCTGGCTCTCTTGAATGATCCATTCATCATCGGTCAATGTAAGCTAATGGGGAAGAATACGGTTAACGCTCAAAAAACTCAAACTGAAGCCTTGAATACTCTTTATGAAACCATAACAGGTAAGCTACCTGGCAGTGATGTGCAGCAAAAGCTTCTCTCTTTTCTAAGTACGCAGTCAAAAGCTCATGGGGGTAAGAGTGAGCAAGTCTGGTCGGATTTGGCCCATGTATTGGTAAACTCTAAAAGCTTTCTTTTCCTGAACTGAATACTGTTATGCATTGTAATAATTTCTCCACTCCACTCTCTCGTCGGTCGATGCTTCAATCCTGTGCAATGGGATTTGGCGGACTTGCTTTTTCGGCATTGTCAAAAGAGGCTTCTGCATCCCCCCTTGCAGCCAAGCAACCTCACTTCACCCCCCGTGCTAAAAATGTGATATTTTTATACATGGATGGAGGCCCTTCCCATGTGGACATTTTTGATTACAAACCTGCACTTGAAAAATATAATGGGAAGGACCCTCGCGAGGTAATTGGTAAACTTGCACCAACTCAGTTTGATAACATAGGTAAAATCTTAAAAAGCCCCTGGGAGTTTAAGCAGAGAGGGGAGAGCGGTCAGTGGGTTTCTGATCTTTTTCCTCATATCGCTCAGGATGATGTGATTGATGAAATTTCAATGGTTAAATCAATGACATCCAATTTCTCTGAGCATACATCTGCTAATTATTTTCTTCATACGGGTAGCGGTTTTCAGGGTCGACCAAGTATGGGGGCATGGTTTGGTTATGGCCTTGGAACTGAAAATCAGAATTTGCCTGGCTTTGTCGTGTTGAATGGTGGATTAATACCTCCAGGCGGGCTGGATTGTTTTGGTTCCGGTTTTCTTCCTGCAAGTTACCAGGGATCGGTTTTTCTCCCGCAAAACGAACCGGTTGCTAATATTAAGCCGAAGGAGAAATCACCAGATTTACAAAAGAACAAACTTTCTCTTCTGTCAGACCTTGATCATTCCTCATTGGTGGAAATGGAAAACGACCCGCAAGTTGAAGCCGCAATCCAAAATTATGAGACTGCTTATCAGATGCAGACCTCGGTTCCAGAACTAATGGATTTATCGGGAGAATCAGAAGTCGTAAAAAAATCCTACGGCATGGATTCTGATTTTAAAAATACCCGTACTTTTGGTATGCAATGTTTATTGGCTCGCAGACTTGTTGAGCGTGGTGTTCGGTTTATTGAACTGACCTGTCCCGGAGGAAACGGAGATCGGTGGGATCAGCACGGAGGCTTAGTGGATGGTCATGGAAAAAACTGTAAGTCAGTGGATCAACCTATAGCTGCTCTTATTCGTGATTTAAGAAAGTTGGGTATGCTGGAAGAAACTTTGGTTGTCTGGACTGGAGAATTTGGACGAACTCCTTTTGCTCAAGGTTCCAATGGCCGGGACCACAACCCGTTTGGATTTACCACATGGTTTGCCGGAGGAGGTATTAAACCAGGGATTACCGTGGGTGCCACAGATGACTTTGGCTACAAGGCTGTGGAGAATCGTTATGAAATTCATGATTTACATGCGACCATGCTGCATCTTTTAGGAATCGAACATACTGAAAGCACATTTAGGTTTGGTGGTCGAGACATGAGGCTAACTGAAGTTTACGGACACTTAATTAAAGAGATTTTGGCTTAATGTAACGAAAAGAATAATTCTCTCATCAAAATTTGGTCTAATTATACTTTAAAAAATAATTGTTATTACATATCTATTCGGAATATTTTAGGTTATACGCTTTTTTTAAAAATTTTTTGTTGGAAACATTTGCTTAATTGTTGAATCTTAATTTATGAGCGATAACACCTCACAGATTTCTCAAAGTCCAAGTTTAGAGAGTCCATTTTCAAAATACCTTCGCGAATATCGCCTGCTTAATAGTCTTTTAATATCACTTTTTGCAGTCGTTTTTCTTCTCGCCTTACTCTGGAACATTGTCGTTTGGGTTGCACCCGGTGACGATGGAGGGGCAGATTTTTCAGACGCTGGAAAATCCAATGCAGCTCCTCAAAAACAAGAGCATAAGGTTCGCCTCATGCAAAGGCAGAAGCAAGCAAAGCCTACAAAAACTCATACATTTAGAGCGATTGCAGTTTCAGATATTTCGGTTCCGATGGTTGACATAGAGGCCAAAGATTTAAACCCAGCCATGGCATTGAGCCCCATGGGCGATGTTGGTGATGTTCGAGTAGATGTGGATATGTCTGTGCTTAATAAAGCATTCGCTTCTAACTTTATGGGGGTTAAGTCACAGGCTAATAAAATTTTGTTTATCATTGATTATTCGGCTTCGATGAGGGGACGGGATAAAGTAATGCGACACGAATTATGCAAGGCGATTGATAAACTACCTGCTGTTGGCTCGGTTGCTGTACTTTTCTTTTCAGGACCAACCTGGATTGCCGGTCAGGATGCTAATGCTTTACATAAAAATTGGGAGGGGACTAATGGCGGTGGGTGGAAACCGAAGGATGGGCATACACCCGAGAGGCCCAAATGGATACCAGTTACGCCGTCAACTAAGAAAAAGTTGAAAGAGGCAGTCATCTCCACACCTTTAACCTTTGGTACGGTTTGGAATAATTCTTTTGAGTGGGCGTTTTACATGAACCCAAAACCGGATGTGATCTATTTTATGACCGATGGAAATGCCAATAAGAATTTACAGGGCATGGACATCATAAAAAGCAAAAAAGGAAAAACCAAAATTTACACGATCGGTTATGGAGCACCCGCAGGAGCCAAACAGCCATTAGAGGAAATTGCGGCAATGACTGGTGGAAAGAGTAAATTCGTTGAGATGGATCAAATTCGATTAATGGAACAAAATATTGACGAAGAAAAAAAACAGGCGATGAACTAAATTCATTTTTTCTGTAATTTTATTTCCCCTGATAGTTTCGACGATTACTTAATCACATTACCTAAATATTCCTCAAGGGTTCACAAAATAATCGTAACCAGTAATCAATCTTTATTTAGGTGTAAAATTCTTTAGAAACTAAATTTGTAAATGCACAGTTTAAATCGCTCTTCTATGTGCATTTTTTAGTTTTAAATAAACATACCTTGCATTTCTATGCTTCACTTACCGGTGATTACATATCTCGCTCATTGCTGTTGCCAATGAAGTAATTCCCTACATAGCTAATTTCATGAATACGATTGGTTTAGATATCGGAACATCTTCAGTCAAAGCACTTCTTGTTGCTTCTTCTGGAGAAGTCTTAAAAGTTTGCTCTCCAGAATATCCGTTTCAAACACCAAAACCATTATGGGCGGAAACTGATCCGAATGTCTGGTGGGAGGCAACCCAAAAGGCGGTCCAAACACTTTTGGATGGCGTTGATCCAAATACGATAAGTGGGATTGGGTTAACCGGACAAATGCATGGCCTCGTTGCATTGGACCAGAAAGGTGAACCTTTACGCCCTTGTATCATGTGGAATGATCAAAGATCGTTTGCTGAGTGTGAGGAAATGACATCTATTGTAGGTCAGGAAGAAATTTTGAGAATTACCGGTAATCCAGTCCTTGCTGGGTTTACTGCACCCAAAATATTATGGCTGCAAAAAAATGAGCCAGAAATCTTTGCCAAGATTGATAAGATTATACTTCCCAAGGATTTTATCCGTTTCAAGCTAACAGGTGAATTTTTCACTGATGTATCGGATGCATCTGGTATGTCTCTGTTGAATGTGGGAGAACGAACTTGGTCAAATCAGATTATCGATCAATTGGGCTGGAAAAAAGAATGGTTTGCGGAGGTCACGGAATCGACGGAAGTGACTTCCAAGATTTCATCAAGTGGTGCTGAGGCTACCGGCTTGTTAGCTGGCACTGCGGTGGTAGCGGGTGGAGGGGATTGTGCTGCACAAGCAGTAGGAAGCTCTATTGTTGAGGAAGGAAAAGTATCTGTAACTTTGGGTACCAGCGGGGTGGTCTTTGCTCAAAGCGATGAATATCGGGTGGAACCAGATGGGAAGTTGCATTCTTTCTGTCATGCCGTTCCCGGCAAATGGCATTTGATGGGAGTTATGCTATCCGCGGCAGGTTCTTTCCAGTGGTTCAAAAACCAATTTGCAAAGCTCGAAGATAAAATTGAAAAAGAAGGTGGAGCTAATGCCTATGATCAGTTGTGCGATCAGGCTGCTTCGATTAAACCGGGAAGCGAAGGATGTCTCTTTTTGCCCTATTTATCAGGTGAGCGCACTCCACATCCTGACCCTCATGCAAGAGGAGCATTTATTGGTTTAAGTTTGAGGCATGGAATGGGCCATATGGCGAGATCTGTTTTGGAGGGAGTAAGTTTCGGCCTTAATGATTCTCTATCGCTGATGAGGCGGTTGGGCATTAACCCTTCAAATGTTATTCTTACAGGCGGGGGGACCCGGTCTAATCTTTGGAAGCAAATGCTTTCGGATATCTTCAAATCCCCCTGTACCCTTGTAAATGCACAGGAAGGAGCTGCCTATGGGGCTGCGATACTCGCGGCTGTGGGTATTAAAGTCAAAAATTCGGTGGAGGAAGTGAGTATGGAATGGATTAAGGAAACCGAAAGAATTTCGCCCGGTGCGGATGTTGAAATTTACGAGAAAATGTATTCTCATTACATTGAGTTATATCCTTCATTGAAGGATCATTTTCAATCGATGTCTGATCTAGGATAGATGCAATCAATTTAAGAATGGAAAACAATCCGTACGAAAGTTCCAAACTCCTCGGAGAATATTTATTATTTCATTATGGCAAAGACGAAGAAGTGCTGCCTTGGCCAAATGGACCTGTAGAGGCATTGGGTTTTACCAAAAGAACCGTTGAATCTCTCATCGATGAAATAAGTTTTAATGCAGATTCCCGTGCTTTGGATGTCGGATGTGCCGTGGGGGCATCCAGTTTTGTTTTAGGTAAATATTTCGGGGATGTTTTAGGTGTCGATTTTTCCAAAAATTTTATTGATGCAGCCAATACCCTGAAAGAAAAGAATAGTCTTTCATATTCATATCTGGTGGAGGGTGATAGTTACAAGCAAGCTGATGCTGTTCCCCAAAGCACTGAAGGCAATGTTTCTTTTGCCGTTGGTGATGCGATGAATTTGGACAGTTCATTGGCAAATTATGATCTGGTCCATGCGGCAAATCTAATTTGCCGCCTTCCATCTCCTCAGGAATTCTTCGAGAGAATTCCCTATCTTGTAAAGCAAGGCGGGCAATTGTTGCTTGCTACTCCATTTACCTGGTTGGAGGAATATACTCCCAGAAATAACTGGATTGGTTCCGGTGACTCGAAAGAGAAGCTTCAAGAAATACTTAGCCCTTGTTTTCAACTCGAGTATGAAGAGGATTTACCATTTTTAATAAGAGAACACCGTAGAAAGTACCAATATTCAATTTCTTGGGGTACTCGTTGGAGAAGATTATAAATTTGCTAAAACCAAAATGAACGACTTGGAAAATTTTGCTAAACACATTGCAGAAGAGGAGAATCCTGAAGAAGATTGGTCAGACCTAGTGAAATCTTTGTGGTGGGCCAAAAAGGGAAACTGGGAGAAAGCCCATAACATAGCTCAGGATATAGCAACGAATGATGGCTCCTGGATTCATGCATACTTACATCGAGTGGAAGGAGACTTGGGGAATGCTGCATATTGGTATCGTCGTGCAGGTAAGTTTGTAAAAACGAACGAGGACTTGGATCAGGAATGGGAAGAAATCAGCCAAGCCCTTTTTGAGTAACCTAATTTATTTCAACTGCCTGCAGCATATTTTATGGAAATCCGTTCCGCCGATCATTCTTCCAGGACCGAGTTGGTTGAAGAGGAAAGGTGGGACTGGGTTACTCCACTATTCCTTGCAGGGCTTTGCGTGATGAGTGTTTTATTTATACAGTCAGCCCAGGCCTATGATGGAGGTAATGAATGGCAGAGGCAGATAATTTGGTGCGTTGTTGGTTTTGTTCTTTATATTGTAGTATCATTCCTGGATTACAGGATATTCTTGAAATACGCCCATATTGTGTATGGGTTGTCGATTCTGTCCCTTCTGTTGGTTTTTGGAGGACCCAAGATTTATGGTGCCAGTCGCTGGGTTGATTTAGGCTTTTTTAAAGTCCAACCATCTGAGATGGCTAAGTTTGCTACCATAGTTATGGGTGCGAGCATCTTATCGCGTGCTAAAATTGGAGATCTTCGTGATTCATTGAAAGGAATTATACGACTATCTTTATGTTTCATCGTTCCTATGTTCTTGATTTTTATGCAACCTGATTTAGGATCGACCTTGGTACTTCCACCTATTGCCTTTACTCTTTTGTACGTCGCACGCATACCTGCCAAATTTTT
>CEOC01001719.1_pt1 | contig 16933 bp, 16 predicted proteins | sample 356191 | NCBI WGS metagenome assembly CEOC01 (sample SAMEA2619952, study PRJEB7988) | marine metagenome | biome: marine biome (ENVO:00000447); feature: deep chlorophyll maximum layer (ENVO:xxxxxxxx); material: "saline water (ENVO:00002010), including plankton (ENVO:xxxxxxxx)" | depth 17 m
TTTTATTTAAATCTTTAATAAAGTTTTCATATTCACTTTTCATAATAAATTATTTAATTTTCTTTACTAATTCTCTATTCATTTTAATTTAATTTTATCCAATTTCTTCCTTTTCTGATAACCTCTAAAGCATTATCATAATTAAAAAACAACAAATCAATTATGCTAAGATGTGGTAGGAAATTATTATGATTATATTCTGGATGTAAATATTCCTGTTTATAAATATTAATTTTTTCTTTTTTAAAATTTGTTGGATTATACAACCCATTTTCGATACCTCGTTTAGCTCCATAAAAGTCACTTGCTTTTGCTTTTTTTAAAATTTTTAGAAGATGGTTCTCAGCTGGTTTGCATTTACAATCAAAGTCTTTGGATGATATTTTAAATTTAGTTTTGATACCTATTTCAGAGCAAATCAACTTAATAAGATTTATATTAAATTCACTTACATTATCTGATTTATATTCATAAATTTCATCAACTATTTTAGAGGTTTTTTTAAAAAAAGGAGCACTTTGATAATTTTCTTTCAATAAATCTTTGTAATGAAAAAAAAAGGGATCTCTTATTACCCGACATTCTCTAATCTCTGAGTTTAAAGAGGGTGTGGAAACACTCATAGTAAAATTTTTTTTCCCCCCTTTTTCATTTGAAATAAAATTCCTATTCATTCTTTTGGGTTTACTTCCAAAAGGAACATCATCTAAAAAAACATAAATATCAACCTGATCAATACATTCAAAATAACCTAGCCAAGGAAAAAAGTTGGGTTGATGAACTGCCACTTTATTTGAAATTTTTTCTTTCATTTTTTAAAAATAATCAAATAAGGTTGATATGCTCATTCCTTGCAAATGACTCTTTATTTTTTAATTTATGTAAAAGTCTATTCATCGGATGAAACCTACAACCTGCTGGACAATTTTTTAAATCTAACTTTTTGGACACGCTAATTATATTTTTCTCTAAATCATTTAAATTTGTATCTAAATCTCCAACCGGCACATGGTGTGGACCGCATCCTGTAATTGTTCCATTCTCATAAATATTAACTCCAAAATATCCTGCATAGCAACGATCATATTCTAGTATGTTAAAACCTAAATGTTCTGACTCAAATTGAAATTCTCTAAAAAAAATTTTAAAAGATTCGTTTTCATAACTTCTTAATGTTTCTACTATTTTTGAGATTTCTTTTGTTTTTATTGAATTTTTTTCAATTTTATCATGAACACTTCCCCTATCAAACACAGGCTTGATTGAAACATAATCAACATTTATTTCTTTGCATAATTTTATACAATTTTCTAAGTCAAAAATATTTCTTTGATGAGTAGCAAATTGAACTCCAATAGTAGGAGTTTTCTTTTTTCTTTTGGTAGTTAATTGTTTTATATTCTTTATAATTTTATCAAAGTGAGTAGGAGCAACATCATGCAAGGATGAATGAATTTTCTTTGACCCAGCGTCTAAGCTTATTCTAATATATGTGAATGAATTTATTAATTCATCTATAAATCTATCAATTAGATACCCATTCGTAAAAACCCCTTGATCTAATCCAATTGAATTGACTTTCTTAATAAGTTGTAAAAAACTCTTATATGCAAGTGGCTCTCCATTTCCAACATAGCCTACTCCCTTCAGACCTTTTTTTTTTGCGTTAGTTAACCATTTTGTTATTTTTTTATAATCTATTGAGTTAGAATCATCTTGTCTCCAATATGCCGTTGAACACCATAAGCACCCATGATTACAATAGTTACCTAAACTTAAAGTAGCTGTAATTGGAAAAACATGTTTATCTTTTTTATACCCTATTAGTTTTTCTGGGTGATAGATAAGTTTATCAAAACTCAAAAAATTTGATGATTCCTCAATATTATTTGTTTGTTTTTTTTTTTTTAAAGTGCGGGACTGAAATTTTCTGTTATCAAGCATTTTTAAACTATAGTTTAGATAAATAAATTATATTCCTTGTTTACCAATTATCCTAAGATTTAATAAAAATTTATGTGAAATTAAATTCAAATTAATGAACTATAAAAACTTTCTAATTCCTTTCCTTTTGTCCAAATATTATTTTTTTCAAAAAATTGTTTCACATTTGACTTCAACTCAAAAATTTTAAATTTTTTTAAAATTTTCTTTGCGTCTTTTATTTCATAAGAATTTAAACTGAGCCCGATTTTATTTTTTTCAATTACTTCACTCATATAATTATACTCTTTATTAACTATTACAGGTAATCCAGCTTCCAAAAATGTATATGTCTTAGTTCCCATACCTCCATCAAATGAGTATTTAGACATATGAGAGTTAGGCTTATCCATATTTGACAAATTTATTCCAAAATCATACTGACTAATTTCTTTAATAAGTCTCTGAATTGGTAATGATTTATGAATATATAAATTTTTTGGATATTTATTTTTTAAATTGAGAATCCATTTATCATATTCATTTAGTTCATTTGAGCTAATTGGTAAATAAAGGTTTATTTCAAAATCCTGTGATAACAATATATCAAATGCATCACACATTCCGCTTGTCGGAAATAATTTTCTTGGATGTCTTTTATCATTAGGACCAATTATAGTTCCACAATAAACTAAACGTCTTTTACTTTTACTAATTTTTTGATCGAAAGAAATAGGATATTGCTGAAATTGCAGAATGTTTTTAGTTCTATTATATTTTTTTGAATAATTTAGAAAAATTTCTTTCTTATATCTATGTATAATTCCATCTGAATTGTCAAAAATAAACTTTTCGCAGTAAAGATCTAAATCCACAATTCTATCCCAAAAGACAGATTTTAAATTTTCGGGTTCTGAATACATTCCTGTCACATCATAGAATTCAGAAATAACTTTTGATTCACCTTTATTTTCTATAATAAACTTTCCTAAAGTATAGTTCCACATCCAACACTGAACATGATAGAATTTAGGGTTTATCGATTTAAGAATTTTTCCAAGAACAGGATAAAAAAGACATTTATGAACTATCTCATCAAATGAATCAAACAAAAGCTCGATGTCATTTGAATTTAGCATCTGCATCGAAATAAGAAAGGTTTTATAACCTTTTTTTCTTAAAAAAAAAGCTTGTCGAGCCATCATTGGATAACATTTACCAGCTATGAAAACAATTGTTTTAGATTTTTTTGATTCTTCATTTACATTATTTATAAATTTATTTATCAAATCCATTGAGTGTTTTTTATGGTCCTGAATAGCTTTTTTATAATCCATAGAATCAAAGACAGGGTTATTGTAAGCCCCATCTGTCATAACATTAAATAATTTATTACTGTTAATAAAACTACTGTACATTGAGGATGGATCATATTTTTTTTTAAACATAACGGAGTGTATGAAAAAATTGTGCCAGCTTAATGAATAGAGTTAAACAAGGATTATAAAAATATTAATTATAAAAATTTAAAAAATACTTTTTTTTAAATCATTTTTACTCATAAATTGCATTCTAATAGTGTGTGCTAGAATATGCATAATTGATTGGTGAATATCTTCAACTATTCCATAATTTTTACTAGGGACATTTATATTGATCTCACTTAATCTTGAAGCCTTTCCACCATTAAAACCGTTAAGACTAATAGTGGTCAAATCATTTTTTTTTGCCCATTCAATGGATTTGATTATATTTTTTGAATTTCCAGATGATGAAATAGTTATTAAACAATCATCTTTATCAGCAAGGCTAGATAACTGAAATACAAAAATATCATCAAAACTTATATCATTAGAAATAGCGGAGATTATTTCTATATTAGATGACAAAGATATGATTCTAGGGAAAATTTTGGTTTTAAGACTAATTCCTTTCATATGATCACACAAAAAGTGATTTGATATTGCCGATGACCCTCCATTTCCACAAACAAAAACTTTTTTTCTATTCATGTAATTCTTCTTCAAAATTAAGCTAGCTTTTTCAATTTCTTCTAAATTTATTAATTTTGAAACTTGACTTATTTCTTTAAAATACTCTTTAGCATATGTAGAAGCTGAATTAAAAAATTTTGAGGGAAATTTTTTCAATTTAAAGAAAATTTAGATGTTGAATTTTTTTTGACTTAATTTGGGTTAACCTTTGAACGCCTTTAACATGGTTATCCAAAGCCTCATTTACCTTATGTTGAAGGCAGAGTGTCCCACACATAGTCTGAGCATTAAAGTTAGACGACGCCAAATAATTCATTACTTCCCAATATTCATCAGACATCCAAATTTTTTTAAATCTTTTGTCACAGATATTTCCAATATGATATCTTTTATATTTTTCATTAAATAACATGCCACATGGTGCAACAAGTCCGGAACCAGATATTTGGAGCATAAATGGTGCACCATAACAACGTTGATATGTTCTTTCTTCACCAGATTTTATTTTTGACCATTTCACCACAACTTTATAGTCATCGTCAGAAAAACTTTCTGCCCTTTTCAATAAATTATGAAGTTTTTTATATTTAGAGTAAACTACCCCTAGATCACCGTCTTCATTATCACTACAATGTTTGATTATTAGATAATCAGGTCTCAACTTTTTACCTAACCTTGCCAACGGAATAATTTGATCTGCATATTCGGGCATTAAGACCATCTGAAGCCCAATGGTAACTGATAATTTATTACGAACTTTTATCTCCACCATATCTTTGATATTTTGTATTACTCTTGCAAAATAATGCTCTTTTACACCCATTATTTCTGAGTATCTTTTTTCTTCTCCAGCTGAAATATTTATTCTTATGTAAGTAAGATAAGGAAGAACTTCCTCCAATTTTTTTTTTGTTAAAACGAAACCATTAGTTCCTACTGCCATTGATAAGCCAAGATTATTACCCGTTTGTACAGCATCTATAAATGTGGGAGAAATAGTACTTTCACCATCAGATACAAAACTCACAGCCTTTACCCCGATATCAGAACAGTCTTCTAGAAAATTATTTATTATTCTTTTATTTATGATTGATCGATCATTTTCCTGCAACATGGCATAACAAAAATGACACCCATAGTTACAAGCTCTAGTTAAAGCCATATCAATGGTGATTGGGGCAATCCTTTCTCCCCTTTCCCATTGTGCAACTCTATCCATATGCCATTGAATTTTTGTACCGTCTAAAATTAATTCTTCATTTTCTGATAATGTCATATTCTTATTTTATATATATCAATTAAACGTCGTTTTGGCATTATTTTTAAGCTACTATTTACAACCTTCTAATTTTATTAAGATCTTTCTTTTCTTTATAAAAAACTTGTAAAGATTCATCCAAGTTAGTTTTAAGAAACTTTTCTAATTTTCTTATTAAATTTGGCTTTAAATTAGTGGGATATTTTCCGTTTAAATTAACAAAAATTCTGATAGGGTTTTCTTCTTTATCATTACCTATATTATCAAGAACGATCTCTACATTATTAATATTATCTTTGATTAAAAAATCGTTTATTGATGAATTACATCGTTTAATTTTTTGTGAGCTATTAAGTTTAAACCAGTCACAATTCTTCAATTTGTAGTTAGGTTTTTTTGAAAAATTATTGTAAAAATATTGGCATACTAAATTTATAGAATAAATATTATGTCCTAAATTAAAAGGCAAAATAATACCTTCAGCCTTCATTTTTACTTTTTTCACTAAAAAATTAATAAATTCGTGAATTCCTATTTCCCCTATAATTCTTAAATTAATATTTTTAAATAAATTATTAAAAACACATACATATCCAGTAAATGTATTATCTGTATTCTCAACACTTAGAAATTTAAAAGTTTCATTTTCATCAAAAAATACTGAAAAAAAAATTTTATCAACGCTAAATTTCTTTTTCCTTAAGATTTTATTTTCTATTTTTTTATTTTGTAGAACTAATTCTTTTTTATAACTATTATTTCCCTCATCGAATTGTATCTTAAAAAAATTATCAATAGCTTTAATATTATTCTTTGTTTTTAAACTTCCGTAAGAATAATTGACAATTTTTTGCTTTCTTTCTTTAACTCTGTTAATTAACTTAGTCTCAATGTTTTGTTCTCTTAAATTATTAATTTGTATAAAATAATAATCCTTTTCATTTATTATTTTTGAATCTAAAAAATTTTTACTTATTAATTTTAAATCACTGGATCGAAGGTAAGATCTTTTAACTTTTAAAGTGAAATGTTTAACTTTTGCTGCTCTCAAAGAAATGGATAAACTTAACAAACTTCTTAAAAAAGATTCATCAGGCACCCAAAGATTTAGATACTTATTTTGTGAACCGTGTTGTCTCAAGGTTGTAGATAAATCAGAATTAAATTTTTCAACAATTTTATGGTAATCTATTATTACACTCATTCTTTAACTCATATTTTTAAAAAAATAATTAATACAGTCACAAATTTTTTTTATCTCTTTTTTTTCTAAAAACTGGTTTATAGGAAGACTTAATATTTTTTTAGACTGACTTTCAGTTTCCTTTAATACAATTTTTCCGAATTGTTTTTTAAAAAAAATTTGTTTGTGTATTGGAACAGGATAATGGATTTTAGTTTCAACATTATTTCTATTTAAAAATTCTTTTAATTCATCCCTTTTTTCCGTTTGAATAACGAAAAGGTGATAAGTATCTCTACAGTTTTTCCTAGTTTGAGGAAAGAAAATATTAGAACAATCCAAGTTCTTTTTATAGTAAGTGGCGTTTTGTATTCTTCTTTTAATTACATTTTCTAATTTTTTTAATCTAAAATTTAGTATCACTGCTTGTATTGAGTCAAGTCTTGAAACAGTGCCCCAAAAATTAATTTTATCTCGACTAAAGTGACCATGGTTTCTTTTAAGACTTATAAAATTATAAATCTTTTTATTATTTGTAACAACAAATCCTCCATCACCGCATGCATTTAAATTTTTAAGTGGGTGAGTTGAAAATGCAGAGCATTCTCCGAAAGTTCCGCTTTTTCTTTTATTAAATGAAGCTCCTATTGATTGAGCTGAATCCTCTATAACTTTAATTTTATTTTTTCTGGCAATTTTCATAATGCTTTCCATATCACACATTCTTCCCGTTAAATGAACCGGCATAATTACTTTAGTTTTTCTTGTAATTTTTTTTTTTAAAGAATTCGGGTCCATAGTCTGATCTTTTAAAACATCCACAAAAATTGGTTTAGCTCCAACAGCATTTATTGATGCTGCTGATGCTATATAACTATTCGCTTGAGTAATTACTTCGTCACCTGGACCAATATCTAACGCTAAAAGAGAAAGAATTAACGCATCTGTTCCTGAATTAACTGATACACAATATTTGCTGCTATGGTATTTTTTTATATTAAATTCAAATTTATCAACTTCTTCTGAGAGAATATAATTACCACTAGATAATAATTTATCTAATTTTGGTAATAGAAGATTTTTTTCTGATGAAAATTGTAATCCTAAATTCACATAGGAAATTTTTAATTTATTAAGAAGCTTCATAAAAAGCTTTCACTATCTTAATTACATAATCTAATTCTTTTTTTGTCATATGTTGATCAACTGGAAAAGTAATAATATTTTTACAATGAGAATCGGTTACAGGAAAGTCTCCTTTTTTGTATCCAAACTTTTTTAAGGCTTTTTGTTGATAAAGGGGTATAGGGTAATGAATTTTTGCTTCAACTTTATGTTTCAAACAATAATCCAGTAGTCTATCCCTTTGTTCAGCAAAAATCATATAAAGGTGAAAAACTATTCTCATCCTTTTTGGTCTTTTAGGTATTCTCAGTTCTTTAATCCTTGAAAAATGATAGTCATAATATTGTGCATTTTTTATTCTAACTTCTGAAATTTTTTTTGTTTTTGGAATTAACCAATTTCCGACAACTGCCTGTATAGTATCTAATCTTGAATTAAACCCTAAAACCTCAACTTCATTTCTATTTTTCATTCCATGATTTCTTAATAGTCTTAACTTCTTATTCAAGGAATCACTGTTAGTGATAATTATTCCTCCATCTGACCACACATTTAGGTTTTTAAGTGGGTGTAAAGAAAAACACCCGGTTTTACCCCATGTGCCTGCTTTTTTTTTATTTTGTTCTGCCAAAATAGATTGACAAGCATCCTCTACAATAATTAATTTATATTTTTTAGCTATTCTCTGTAATCTCAGCATATCAGTCATATATCCAGTGAAGTGAACAGGAACTATTGCCTTTGTTTTTTTTGTAATTGCTTTCTCAATTAAATTAACGTCCATACAAAATGTTTCATCACAATCAACTAATATTGGTTTAGCGCCAATTTCGTTAATGGCACCCACAGTTGCTATGAATGTATTGGAGGCAGTAATAACCTCATCTCCATAACCAATTCCTAAAGATTTTAGTGAGAGCTTTATAGCATCTGTACCTGAGTTAACGCCAATGGCATGTTTAACTTGCATAAGCTTTGCAAATCTTTTTTCAAACTCTTGTAGAGGTTTTCCTAGAGTAAAATCACCGGTCTTTACAAAACTTTTAATTTTTTTTAATAGCCTGTCGATTTTTGAAAATTGTCTAGGAAGATAAGAATAATTTATTTTCATCAAAAAGGGCCTTTAAATTCTGGATTAGGAACATCTTTTTCAATTGCTTGATATTTTTTCAAAAAATAATTAATTTTTTTCTGGATTTCTCTATTTAGACTTAATTGTTTCACAATTTCTTTCATAATACTAATTGAATTTGGGTAATAAATACCCGACAAGCTTCTAGATGAAGGTGTAGGTGATTCTGGAAGTCCAATTCTTGAAGGAGGAATCTTCAAAAGTGAATGATATTTTTCATAAATTGAACTTATAATTTCCGCTCCTATACCAAATAATTTGTGTCCAGTCTCAATAATTATAAGTTTACCAGTTTTTCTTATTGATTTTATTATTACATCTAAATTAAGTGGACGCAAAACCCTTAAGTCTACTATTTCTAAATTAATCTCAAATTTCTTTAAGATCTCAGAACATAACAAACACTCATATATATTGTATGAATTTGCAACTATTGTAAGGTCATTACCTCTGGAAAAAATTCTTTGAGAATCTATAGCAGAACTATATAATTTTTTTGGAACATGACCTCTCAAATTATGAATCCACCTGTGTTCAAGCATTATAACTGGGTTAGGATCAATTATTGACGAAACCAACATCCCTTTTGCATCATATGGATCTGAAGGAATTATAACCTTAAGACCCGGGATATAAGAAAAAATTGTTTCCAAACTCTGTGAATGAGCTGGACCTTGACCCCATCCCCTTCCAATTATTAATCTGATTACGATTGGGATATTATGTTTGCCATTAGTAACATAAAGACTTTTAGCTGCATTATTAAAAATTTGTTCTATTGATAACAGTGCAAATTCAGCTCTCTGGTGAACTAAAAGAACTTTGAATCCAGTTAATGATAAACCTATTGATATACCGGTAATTCCATTTTCTGATATTGGAGACTCTATGACTCGGTCTTGTCCATATTTTTTGCTGAGACCCAGAGTTGTTCCAAAGATTCCTTTTGGATCATTTACACCTTCCCCAATAACTAAAAAATTTTTTGATTTTTTTAAATACTGATCAGTTGCCTCAAAAATAGCTTCTGATACGGAAATAATTCTTTTATTCATTTTTTGCATAAACGTGATTATTGATTGATGATATTTCTGGAAAGTCTTCCTTTAAAGCATAAGCAAAAGCTTTATTGATTTTTAAATTCAATTTTCTTTCAAATTCATTAAAAATTTTTTGATCAAAAACTTTTTTTTTTTTAAGATGATTTTTAAACAATAAAATGGGATCTCTTTTAGACCACTTATCGATTTCTTTTTTATCTCTATAATTTAAAAGGTCATCATTGTTAGGTCCACAATGTTCAATAAATCTAAAAGTATCCAATTGTAAAAAAAAAGGCCTTTGAGTTTTTTTTATTAATGTAACTATTTCTTTTGTTTTTTCATAAATATCTAGGACCTTATTACCATTCATCCTTAAGGACTTAATATTGTGACATTTTGCTAATCTAGTTAAATCATTTGAAGGTTGCCTATCATTAATATTAGTAAAACATGAATATTGATTATTTTCACAAACAAAAAGAACAGGAATATTAGTTAATGAAGCAAAATTTGCTGATTCATGAAATACACCTTCCTCGACTGCAGCGTCACCAAAAAAAACGACAATTATATTGCTTTTTTTTTTTAGTCTTAAAGATAATGCGGCTCCAACTGCTATCGGTATTACACTGGCTACAATTGGGACACTCATCATCATTCTCACTGAGGTGTCCATAAGATGCATTGATCCACCTCTTCCTCCACAACAACCTGATTTTTTCCCATATAATTCCGAAACCATTGCTTTTAAATTCCCTCCCTTAGCTAGATAATGGCTATGACATCTGTGTGTAGAAAATACGTAATCTTCTTTAGATATTGCTGAACACACTCCTACTGCTGCTGCTTCTTGACCAAGGGACAAGTGTACAGGACACCTTATTTGTTCCTCTGAATATCTCTTTGAAATTTCTTTTTCAACTAAACGAATTTTTAATAGAGAATTTAATAATTTTTTTTCTAAATTATTCATATTAATTTAATCTTTTTCATCATCATTATGTTAAAATATCGAGGATCAGTCATACTGTTTTTTAAAAGTTTAAGATTAAAAGCCTCTGCTAAATCATCAACTGCATGACCTATAGATTTTTTAAAAGTAAAATTAATTCTCTTTTTAATCTTTTCTGAAGAAATGTGATATGACCTTAGATCAGTACTTTTTTCATTACTAATAATTATATCCTTCCCAACCTTTTTTTTTACAATTTCAGCAATTTTTTGTAGTTCAAGGTTTTCGCAACCAACGTTAAAAATTTCATTTTCAATTAAATTATCAGGTTGTTTTAATATTTCTAAATAACTGTTAACCATATCACTAACATGAATATTTGGTCTTTTCTGCTGTCCTCCATGAACGACTATTCTTCTGTTATTAAAGGCATGATTAGTTAAAATATTCACAATTACGTCCAATCTAGTTCTTGGGCTGTAACCACAAACAGTTGCAGGTCTTATTACAGTAGAACAAATTTTACTTCCAGACTCATTAAGTATTATATATTCACATAAAGCTTTAAATTTAGAATAATCTGTAAGTGGTTCTAAGCAAAGATCCTCTGTTACATTTTCTTCTTTTTTTATTCCATAAACTGACGAAGATGAGGCATAAATAAATTTTTTAATTTTTTTCTTGCAAATTTTTATCAAAGGATAAAAACAATCATAGTTTATTGATTTTGACAAATTAGGGTTTAATTCAAAAGATGGATCATTAGATATGCATGCCAAGTGGATCACTGTATCAACCTCATTTAATATATTATCAACTAAATCAATATCTCTCATATCGCCTTTAATAGAATGCAAAAGGTTGGAATTATTGTAAGACCCAAAAACCACTTCAGGTTCACCATAGATGAATAAATCTAATACTTTTACTTCAAAATTTAATTCTAAAAGTTTCTGTACTAAAAGGCTACCTACATATCCACCACCACCAATAACTAAAATTTTCATGGTTTTACTTAATAACTGATTCAATAAATTTCAAAAATTGTAACTTTTTTATAAACGAACTATGACCATGAATGTTAACTTTTATCGCTCCTGAAACATTTCCTAAAAAACCTACATCAAATGAGCTTGCTTTTATAGATGCAAAAAGTGCCGATAAAACAAAAAATACATCACCGGCCCCGATTGTATCGACGACTGTATCAGTAAATGCAGGAATTTCTAAAAAACTATTTTTAGTTTTAACAAAACACCCTTCTTTTCCGGCAGTAACTATAAATAAATTTGTTTTGGGAAGATTTACTTTTTTTGAAAATAGGTCCTTTATAGGTAGTTTTTTTTCTTGTACCGCCAATCTAAATTCTGGTTCATCGATACAAATATAATCTGCCTTTGGATATTTAGTAATAAGATTAAATCCTTTGTTGGCACTATTCGTTTGTGCATTGACAGCTAAAAAAACTTTAGATCTAGAAAGGAAATCAATTATTTTTTTATTTATCAATCCGTGTCCAAAATCAGTAACGATTACAACATCTACTTTGGATATGTTTTTTTTAATTTTACTAAGAATACTATTTTCTTCAATCTTATTTAAAGGGTTGTCAACCATATCATAAACCTCAAACATTTTTTTCATGTAACTTGAATCAATGAACCTTGTTTTTTTTGTTGTAGGACGATCCTTGAGGGCTATCACATTTAATTTAATATTTTTTGAAATACTATTTTTTATAAATGCTAAATCTTGATGGGACTTTTTCCCTATACCAGTTATAAGTATAACGTTCTTACAAAAGTCTGATATGTTGTTTGCAGCTGCAATAACGCCCCCTGCAAAAATTTTTTCATCTTTTCTTAAGACAGATAGTATACTTTCTTTAGCTGGTTTTCCTAATGTGTTTGTATATACATATTTGTCAATTATAGTGTCTCCTATTAACAAAATTCTTTTATTTTTTATTTTTTTTATTAGAGACATGAAGTGATTCATTCCCTTTTCTTTGTAATCATTTAAGATTTTGGAAAGCTTTTTATTTTTTAAAGAAAAGTTTTCATTTATTAAAGAAGAAGATGAGAAAGAAATATTATCTGTAAACCTTAAGACTCCTCCATTTTTTTTTACTTCATTTTCCTCTACAAATATATTTTTAGACAAGTCCTGCTTTTTATCTTTATAGTCAATTCCTTTTACATATATGTCGGGTTTTATAATTTTAATTGATGGAACTGCTGTCTGATCCTGCACAACTGAAACGTAATCAACATATGATAAAGATGCAATCATTTCTGCTCTTAAGTATTCATTGAAAACTGGTCTATTAGGACCCTTGTTTACGAATTTATCACCAGTTATAGTCACAAATAGTATGTCACCTAAGTTTTTAGAATCCTGAAAATGTCTGTAATGTCCGGCGTGAATTAAATCAAATGTCCCGTGACAATGAATAATCTTTTTTTTTTTAGATTTTAAGTTTTGCGAAATTTCTTTTAATAAGCTTAAATCGAGAATTTTTTTCTTAATATAAGTATCAAAAGTTGAAGTTTTATTCATTGTTTTTGTGTTTTTATAACTTTAAAAGTTAATAAAATATCAGAAATTCTGAAAACTAAGCAATATTTAAAAATTTTAAAAAATTATTAATTTATAAAGTCTCAAAATTTACTAAGTTTGTTTAGATAAATTCACAAGTGTTTCTTCCATATTATCATCACCCACACTCAAAAGCACAAAGGCAAGACAATATTTTTTTATTGGATTAACTTCCAACTTAAACTTATTTAATAAGTCAATAATTTGTGGTTTGGTTATGTTTTCTTTTGTAACTTTATAAAAAATTTCTTCTCCTCTGTCGTATTCTTCCGGTGTAGAGGCTTTATAATAAAATTCATCCATGTCTGATTTACCAAGAGACGGGTGCAAATGTTCAAACATTATGTCTTTTTTATCAACAACAACCGAGTCTCTATGAGAAATCCAAGAATGAAAGTTGTCACACAAAACATGATCAAATTCTGGGTGTAAAATATATCCAAGTTTTTCATACCTTTTTTTTGAAATGATAACAGTCTTAACCATGTAGAGCCTGTCATCCTTTTTTTCAGTTCCATCGCTAACATTTAAAACAATTTCTTTTGACCAATCAGCAGAATTTAGAATTTTTTGATCCCATCCCTTTTCAGGAATTGTATCATCTGTTGCCAAAATAATACAATTTGAAGAAGAGAATTTTGCTGCAGTATTACTTTTTTTTACAACTCCAAAACTATAGTCATCAAAGATTTCTATTAAATTATGTTTAATTTTAAAATATTTTTTTTTTAACTTATTTTTATCATAAGAATCAAAACAAGTAATATATTCAATTATATCAGGGTTGTTCGCTAAATCTAACCACTTTTCTCTTGTTTTCCTTGCTAATTTAGGTCTACAGGTTGGATGAATACATGAAATTTTATACATAACAGCTTTAAAATCTGCAGAATTTATGCCAGATTATTGTACATTTTTTTACAAAACTATAATAATTTTTCGATGCTTAAAAAGAAAAAAATTCTCGTTACAGGTTGTGCTGGTTTTATTGGAAGTCATTTATGTGAAAAATTGTTGAAATTTGGATATATTGTTTTTGGTATTGATAATTTAATAAATGGAAAAAAATTAAATTTAAAGAAATTACTTTCTAATAAAAACTTTAATTTCTTTCAAACCGATATTAATAATGAAAAAGTCTTGAATACTTGTCTTGATAAATGCGAGTATGTTTTTCATTTGGCAGCAATTGCAGACGTTGTTCCGTCAATAAGTAATCCAGAAATATATTTTAATTCAAATGTAAAAGGTACTTTTAATTTAATAAAGAATTGCAAGAATTCTAAAGTCAAAAAAATTATATATGCTGCGTCTTCATCATGTTATGGGATTCCTAAGAAAATTCCAACACCAGAAGATTCTCCGATTTTTCCGAAATATCCCTACGCCTTGACCAAAAGATTAGCTGAAGAAATTATAATACATTTTTGTAAACTATACAAAATTTCTTACGTAAGTCTCAGACTTTTCAATGTATATGGACCTAGAGCAAGAACCTCTGGAGCATACGGAGCGGTTATGGGTGTTTTTTTAGCTCAAAAGTTAGCAAAAAAACCGTTCACTGTTGTTGGAAATGGCGAACAAACAAGAGATTTTACCTATATCGATGATATTACTGATGCTTTTATTGAGATGCTCAAACAAACAATTAAAAATGAAATTTTCAATGTAGGATCTGGTAGAACTTATAGTATTAATTATTTGATAGAGTTACTTGGTGGCGGGTCTGTAGTTAATCTTCCTAAAAGACCAGGTGAGCCAGATTCAACATTTGCAGATATTTCAAAAATAAAAAAAAAAACTTCATGGAAACCAAAAATTTCTTTTAAAAAAGGAGTTAAAAAACTTTTAGAAGAAATAAGTGACTTTAACGACGCTCCAATTTGGGATAAAAAGTCGATTAAAAAAGCTACAAAAGAATGGTTTGATTATATCAAATAGGTAATCAATTAAAGAGACTTTAAAAAATAAAAATTTACAAAGGCATAAATATTCATGGATCAGCATTTTCCAAAAATGATTATTAGAGTTTCATGTTAATTTTGATTAACATTCTTTTTTTATTTCTTAGTTTATTTAATTACAGTTAAAAATTGTTATATTAGGTTCAATGAAAAAACCCAAAGAAAAATATGTTTATTCTGGGAAAAAAGAATTGGAGAACTCCGATAAATTTTTAAAAAACTATAATTTAGAAGTTGTTAAAATATTTTTTAATCATTTTGAATCAAAAGGAAGTAAAATTTTAGATTTTGGTGCTGGAATTGGAACATTATCCATTTTATACGAAAAAATGAGTGGGATTAAGCCTGTCTGTGTTGAAATAGATTTAGAGAACAGAAAATTTCTAAAATCTAAAGGATTCTTAGTATTCAAATCAATATTTAACTCTAAGAATAACTTTGATGCGGTTTTTTCAAGTAATGTTTTAGAACATATTGAGAATGATCAAAAGACCCTTGACGATATTTACAAAAAACTTAATAAAGATGGACTTTTGTTTTTATTTCTTCCAGCATTTGAAATATTGTACTCAGATATGGATAAAAAAGTAGGACATTTTAGAAGATACAGTATGCAGGACATTAAAAAAAAACTTGAAAAAGCAAAATTTAAAATCGTTTCTTCATCTTACCTTGATAGTCTTGGATTTTTTGCAAGCTTTGCAATGAAAATAATTGGATATAATGAAAATAAAGGTATTGGTTCACCTAAATCCCTAAAATTTTATGATAAATATATTATCCCAATATCTTTTTTTCTAGATAGAATTGGGCTAAGATTTTTCTTTGGTAAGAATTTAATTTTATTAGCCAAGAAATAAAAAAAAATGGGGCAATTCAAATCATGATATATAATAAGAACTCTATTTGGTTCCATTTACATGCTGGTTTTGAACTAACCTAATAAATTCCTATATTTTAAATATAAAGAACAAAAGGATATTTTTAGAATGAGTACTGATGGATTTTCTTGTCCTATTTCAAGGTGTTATACTTTTGACAATTTTACTAAAATTTTAGATAAATGTGGTCTTTATGTTGAAAGATATCTTTGTGATATTACTCAATTTGAAATACAAAGATTACCCCTAATAAAAAAAGCTGTTGAATCAAATTTAATTTCTGAGGAATCGAGAAATTTTTTGAAAAATTTAAAGTTTAATAAAAGTGGAATTCCTTTTTTTGAAGATAAAATCGCAGGTTTAAATTCCTTTTACAATATTCGTAAAAAAAATGATATCTAATTTTTCATTAAATTGATCACCAATTTAATCATGATTAATTAATAACTATTCAAGTCTAATAAAGTTTATTATAGTTTTTGTAATATATTGCCCCTATGGCGGAATTGGTAGACGCGACGGATTCAAAATCCGTTGAACCTCGGTTCATGTCCGTTCGAGTCGGACTAGGGGTACCATCATTTAAGATGATAGTGAAATTAGATTTTTTTTAATAAAGAGTAATGATTAAATTTGCGATAACAGGAGGAATGAGTTTTCGAGTGGTGCACATTCTAAATAAATTACTACAGAAAAATCATGAACTTGAATACATATTCATTCAAAAGAATTTATATAGATATACAAGAGAAAAAAAAAGACTAAGCGAAAATTTCTTGAAAAATATAATTTTCTTTTGTGAAAGATTTGTTTTATTAAACATGTTGAAACTACCTGAAACAATTTCTGATTTTATAATAGGAAGATATAACGATCTTAA
>CEOC01035323.1_pt1 | contig 16931 bp, 16 predicted proteins | sample 356191 | NCBI WGS metagenome assembly CEOC01 (sample SAMEA2619952, study PRJEB7988) | marine metagenome | biome: marine biome (ENVO:00000447); feature: deep chlorophyll maximum layer (ENVO:xxxxxxxx); material: "saline water (ENVO:00002010), including plankton (ENVO:xxxxxxxx)" | depth 17 m
CACCTCCCCCGATGTTGCGGGTTCCGTCCATAGTATACTGATCGCGACGAAACTCACGGCGGGATTCGGTGCGAGGACCAAACAGTCCTTTCTTGTCTTGATCAAGTATCAGAGATTTCTCTGAATTTAAGATAGCAGGATCGTTCGCTTTGTACTTGACTGAGTAACCATCAGGTCCTGCATTCAACTCATAAGATGAATAGTCACCTTTAGGAATGTTGATGCTAGGAATCTGATATGGTTGCCTCATAAGATAACCAACCAAACCGATATGCGACACAGCAAACAAAGCGCCAACTGTGCCGACGAAGATCTTAAACGTTGATGGTTTCTTTGGTGTGTTGGTCATAATCAAAGACCAAGACTAGGTACTGCTGGTCCTGTAGCTGATGGAAGTTCAGGCATTGCACTATCGAGCATACCTGGGATTGCACTAGTAACAGTTTCTGTTACAGCAGCGGTAATTTTACCTTTAACGTCTTCAACGATTGCATCGCGACGCAGGTATACAGTAGCTCCACCGCCGATGATGCCTGCGACACCAACAAACGAGACTACTGCCAGAATGTTAATTAGTTTTTGCATTGTCTTACATTTTGTATGTTTCGTCTATAGAAAGTTTGATAGGAGCTTGCTCAACTCTAATAGTTTGAACAGGACCACCACTGGACTTAGCAGCAGCAATCAGTGCTTCCATATCTGCTTTAGTGATACCAGCATTAGGTGCTGCACCACCACCAGCTTGGGCACCCTTCTTCGCCGTCTGAACCCCGAACGTAGCTAAAACCCCAGTGAACACGCTGGCTATGAATGTCGGATCGAGATCCTGCTTGGGGATTTGTAATGCGGGTGGCAAATCTACATATGCCAAAGTAAGAATACCGCCAGACCAAACTAGGATACCCAGTCTAACAAACGTAGAAAGTATGGCAAGTTGTTCTTCTTTATCCTCAGAAGCTTCCTTAAGTTTACTAAAGATGCCTTTCTTTTTTTCTTCTTTAACTTGTTCCTGTGTCATCAGTGCTGTCCTCCTCGACGCGCTTTAGCATTTTCGCAAGATCAGCAGTGCTGCCGACAAACATAGTATTGTTTACAGTGGAAGGACCCTTAGGATCCTTACCTTCTTTAACTTCTTTCGTATCTTTTTGAAGCTTCATTAATTTATCAGTCGTATCAGCGACGTTCTTAATCATCAACGCAGCAACTTCATATGCACGAGGATGATCAGAAGACGCAGCTACATCTAAGATACCGTTTAAAGCTTCCTGACCTTTTTCTATTAAATTGTATAATTGACCACGGGTGTATTCGTAGTCCTTAGTGACATCAACGTTTTCTTCTTTTTTCTCAGGTTCAGCAGAGACAACCTCAGCATTACTAACCTCAACTTCCTCATCGGGAAGATTAAAAACTTCTTTCATATTGTCGTCTAACTTACTCATAAGAATTCAAAACCTTCATTGAAACCGAAGTTGTCGTCGGGTTGCACGTATGCATCATCTGCAGCGGTAACCTGACCATCACCATCATAATCCTGTTTAGCTTTAGGAGTATACGTGAGGCGAATATCTTTCCGTCTGCGGTCGTCGGTCATATTGCCAATTTCCATAATAGACTTCTTGATAACACCAACGTTGGTGAGAGGACCGTAGAGATATGTTTTAACAGTAAAGTTAAGTCTATACTCTAGATAACGACGCTGTTTAAAATCGCCGTCATATGTATCCGTATAATCAACACTATTGAGAACTACTGGTACGTCCTTCACTTCATCCATATCAGGAATCATCTTGATAGGAATGTTAAATGAAGGTTGGAAGTATGGTAGAATTTGTTCTAGAATACTAAGACCATCGTCTTGAGACTTTGCTAAGATGCCAAGTTCAAAACCAATGTTGTAGGGCACAGGCATATACTGCTTGCGAATACCGCCAGTAGCATCGTCACTCTTCTTATATACTTGAACAGGACTAGTCTTTCTCGTACCATCGTACGAATAACTAGTCATCTCAAAATAAAGACGAGGTAACGTCATCTGAACTTGCTTGTCCAGATTTGGGAGATCTTCTAATCTAGCAAGAAATTTTTCTCTAGGACCATATGCTAGAGGAACTTTTTCTCGCACAACTTCATTGCCCGCTTCGTCGAGATCACGGAGTTCGATATTGTTAAAGATAGTACCGAACGCAATGACGGTACGACGAATAGTGCCGTTATAAAAATATTGTAACATTAGAAGCTACCTGACTTATTTCCGATTTCGCCAAACGGGTTACGTTCAGAGAAGTCAATGACATCATCTGCTTTGAACTCGATAATAGCGTTATCGTCATACTGAACAGACTCGATCTGAATAGTGGTGAACGATTGAATTTCACCAGTACCATTAGGACCAGTGACAGTTTCTCCCTCTTGGAATGCGCCCTTGGGATAAACAACAGTTAGTTTACCAGTACCGCTATCGAAGGAGACGACAGTGCCAGAAGCACCGCCACTTGAAGTGAAGTCTTCGCCTTCGCTGAACGTACCTGTAACATTGACAAGTGTGATCGGGAAGGTATATGCTTCTCTCTCAAGTTGATCAACCGCAGCATCTCCAGTCTCGAAGATCGTGTTACCACGCTCCGCCAGTTCAGCTGTGATTGTATAGAAGTAAACTTTTCCGAGTTGGAAGAAAGGTTGCTCCTTTTCTACGAATTTAATTTCGTAGTTGTCCCCAGTCAAAGGATAATGAATAATATCGCCCTCTTGAGGACGGTCTGGGAGTTGTGGATTAGCAGCATCTACTTCGTTCCATCTATTGACAGAAACGATAAACGTAGCTTCGTCAGTGATACGGAGACCAAACTTGGTAACAAGTTCAGCATTCATTCCACCAAATCCTTCTACGTTTTGCAGAAGCATCTCCACTACATATATATCCGAAAACCTCGATAAGACGACATCATTAAGAACATCGTCCGTGATCATATTGCGAGGAACATACTTGACATCGCTGCCAAATAGTTTAATTTGCTCGTCTACAAGATCCTGAACAAGACCTTGCTCTCCAGTTGTACCACCGTGGTAGGTGGGAAAATAAGGACTAGTAGGCATTACCCAATAAGATCAAGGGGCGGAATAGCGTAAGTAGAAAGAATCTCGGATTCGATCTTCTCAAGATCACTCATCGCCTCGGTATAGATTTTCTCACCGTTAAGGGTGATTCCACCAGGCAACTGAACATTATTATATTTTGTTAGGTTTTGACCCCACTGCTTTTTAATCAAAGCAGTAAGGTACTTCTTCATAAACGGATCGTTATAGATTTGAGTGTATGAAGCAGGATCGAGCGCACGATAGCACTCGATAATAATGAACTCTCCTTCCTTAATATCTTCTGCAGCAGTGTCGAGATATAAACGATCTTGTCTCTGATTAAAACGATACTGGATAAAGGTGCCATTATTCAGCACGTGATCAAGAGTCTCCAGATAACTCTTTGTCATATAGTAGTTAAGGATATCAATAGATCCGAAATGATAGAGATCATTCAGGAAGATTTGATATTCGATACCAAATAGATTACCTCGGATACCACTAGACTTAATGCCAAAAATCCGATTAATTCCATAAACGTGTTCAGGGATAGCAATGTAATTGTCTCTCTCAACCCAGTCAGTTCCACTGACAGTAGTAGTTTGGTTTTGAGATTTAAAGCGTGTTACATCTGCTGCAGTGACTTCGTGCTTCAACAGCATCTTTTCGGTGCCGTTATAAGTCCACTCAGCAAATTTTTGCAAGGCGTCATCTGTCAGATCGTCGATCTGTTCTTGTGCGACATTAATCTGCAGAACAGGTTCGCCAAGCTGACGTTTGCAATACTCTTGTAATTCAGTTCTCGTACTTGGTGACGCCATCGCACAAAAATACCCTTCCTAGTTATTTAGGAAGGGTAGTATTTATCAGTCTTCTGTTTCGGTAAGAAGTTCTCTTTCGGGAGATTCTTCAGGAGACTGCTGATCTTGGAGAATGTTCAGACCCTCTACAGCACCTTGGAGTTTAAGATAACGCTCCTTAGCAGTTGCGAGCTTCTGTTCATAATCAGCAATTTCTTTCATCAGGTCTTTAGCCTGAGTCGAGAAATTAAGAATAAGTTCTTCAGTGGTCATTGGGTTTCTTTATTACGTAAAAAAGAGGGGACCGAAGTCCCCCCTAGTATAGAGTATTTAGTTGTCCAGGTCAATCGGTTTCCCGTATTATGCCTGAGACTCACTCCAGGAAATACGACCTGTAACCGTGAAGGGCGAGGAGTTGTTCACACCCGTAAGGTCCACAGGTTCTGCGACCACAGTCAGGAGGTCAGGTCCGTTCGGGAAGATACCGTCGCCACCAAGGATGGAGTTACCCATTTCAATGATGGAACTAATATCGTACGAAGTAGCACCTGTTCCTCTGACGTTACTGGCGTCAGTTTGACCACCAGCAGCACGGAAGGAGAAGATCTCCAGACCGCCCGCGTATGTGTCGTCCACCGTGTGCTTAATAAGCTGGGACAGTGACGGAGGTGCCACGTCCAGGTAAGTATCGGTAGACAGCGACGGGTTCAGGATCAGTTTGATTTCGCACTCGTGCGTGTTCACAACGTCAAGAGAGTTGAGTTGCAACTGCATTCGGTTGATAATCTCACGTTCACCCAGTCCGCCAGACAGCGAGGAGTCCACAGAAGGCGACAGGCGAATAGACACCAGCGGAATCTGCGAAGGCACCACGTTATCTGTACCAGCAACTGCACCAACTGAGAAGAGGGTGCTGCCAGGAACAGCGGGGTTGCCCAGAGCGGAGTTGATGATGCTATAACCTCTGTTGTACTGGAACGTGGTGTTACCCTGTTCGTCAATGTACAAGAAGTCAACCTCAAGTCTACCGCCAGAGACCCTAGAACGATAGATGGAGCGACCATCCACGAACCAACCGTTAGCAATGCTGTTCTGATACACGGTAGTACCCTGTGTCAGCTTGCTGCTCTCCGAAGTCGGGAAGTAGGTTCTGATGTAGAAACGCTGGTTTCTAGACCATCCTTCACCCACGTCATACTGACGGAGAATGGCGCTGGACTGGTTGGTGGTAGCGTTCTGTGCAACTTCGTTGGTAAACTTAAGCAGGTTACCAGATGCAGTAAACAGGTACGCTTTGTCACTGTCGAATCTACCATCGGTGATAACAGAAGTACCCCAGTGGAACAGCGACGGGATGTAAGTCGGAATACCCACGTTTTGGATCTCGTAACGAGCGGGCAAGTTACCAGATCTGAAGTATGCTTCCGTCAAGCGGTTGTTGTGCTTGAATTCGTGCACGTACTTCACGTGACCGTTTTGATCCTTAAATCCGAAGCGGATCTTACCTGCACCATACCAGGAATAGTCCATATACGCCATCTGAATCTTGGTGATATCCAAGATGAAACCAGACGGACCAGAACCATCACAGTTATCAACGTTCCAATCACCCTGAGGTGCCCTGGTGTCGATAGTCTTCGTGAGAATAATATTCTCAGCAGTGATGCCCTTGTACTGAGGCTGGATGATGATTTGGTTGTCGTTCACGATACGAATCACTTTATGTGACTGACCGCGAATAGCAACATAATCATTTTCGGTAAGCTGGGACAGGAATGTAGTATCGTCACCGTCAACCACGTTAGAACCGCGAGTCACGGAAACGCGACCTGTCAGCTGTGTGGTAGAAGAACGACGGACACAGTTCAGAACCTGACCATCATACTCGAAGAACATACCATTCTGGAAGTCGTACATACCGCAGCGAACATTGGAGTTCACCCAGTTGAGTACGTGATATCCAGTGAAACCACCTGCAGCAGAAGCAGAAGGTGCGTTGTCAAGGATGTATGTGAATTGGAATTCGTTGTCAATAGTTGCAACCTTGAAGGAACCGTTGTAGCTATAATCAACGGAATCCACAACACGGATGTTGGTGTCAACTTCCAGGTTGTGTGGCAACTTGGTTTCAACGATAACTCTATGGTATGTAACACCGTCCACATAGGGCGAGTAGTACATACGAATAGCAGGTTGCTTCGGACAGAAGTTGATAGCGAGTGAACACTGGATACCTTTACCTGACTGGTAACGGAAGTATCTACGTGTCTGTCTCACAATCTGACCGTCAGGAGACTTACTGGTACCAATCTCCATACCACCGTCGAACGGTCTGTGGAGGAAGTATCCATCAGGACGCACGTAAATCGCGGTATCGATGAAGTACTCGGTATCACCAGCAGAATTGACAGCACCTGTCGTGAAGGTTGCTGCGTCATCAATCAGCAGTTGGGTATCGTCCTTAATTGCGGAGATCTGAGACTCAACAATAGTGAAGGTACCTGTGCTGTTGTTGTTGATGTAGCGGAACGGATCGCCCACCTTAAAGTAACGTGTGAAGTTGGTTTCTGTACCAGTGACAACACGGGAACCCGTGGTGACTGCGATAGTACCAGCGCCAACAACACGACCGTCCATATTGGTGTGGATGATCTTCTGCAGCGGAGTCTGAGAACCACCAGTCGTCAGTTGCACGTTAGTGCCTGTGAGCGAACCAGCAAGGGTCTCGGACAGTTTGATGTGGTCTTGGTCAACCACAATCACGAAGTAGTCACGGTTGTCGATCAGACCACCAATGGTAGTACCACCAGCATCCTGATAGATCACGCGCTGACCAGTCTTCATAAAGTGATTCTCGATGCGCAGGGTGTGATCTGTAGTATCTACAACACCACCAGAACCTGTGTCGCGGGAATCGAAGGTCTTAGTCGTAGGAACGATTTGGAACGGAACATCAACCACGAGTTGAGTCTGATCCTTAACATCGTCCACAGTGTAAGCACCGTCAGTTGCACCGAAGGCAGCAGTCTGGTTCTCAAACACCTGTACGCCAGAACCACCAGAAGTAACGTCAATCTCGCCACCAGGATAGGTGAAGCTAGCAGACGAACCCAGTGCGAAGCGATCGTTGGAAACGACCTTCACATAGTACTGTGCGTTAGGTGTGAGGTTACCGATTGCGGTACCTGCAGTTGTGTAGAACAGACGCTCACCGTTGGACAGGTTATGGTTCTCGTAGAAGAACGAGTTTCTATTCGGGTTCAGGAAGATACCCGTCATACCATACTGACCTTGTGCGTCCATCAGACGATAAGGAGACGAACCTGTAGAAGGCTTAATACGGAAGCGGTTGTTGTCAACTCTTTCCACATAAACCGTTGCGGGCATCGTCAGTGTAGAGATACCAGTCTCACTTGTGTAGTAGCGAGGATCGGAACCAGAGGTTCTAGTCATCGCGACCTGATCGTTGGTGGTAGCACCGTGATCGGGCACATAGAAGGTATCGTCATCATTGGAACGATCCTGAACCATCATCAGGTATGCGTTGCCATAGTAGTCTTGGTTATAACCCCAGACCCAGGAACCGTGACCGCGATAGTATGCCCACCACCAGTCATAACCGTAACGGAAGTGGAATCCGTTGTTAGCGTCCAGAGAGTAACGATAACGATAGCGGTTAGAGCGATAGGTGCTTCTATCATACAGCGGGTTGAAGTTACCGTTGTTCAGCGAAGTCGGAGACTCGGGCAGGTAATCATCATAGTTCCAACCAGGAGACCAACCCCAAACGGAGTTACCACCGTTGTACCAGTTGTTGTTGAACTTACCACCGTAGTTGGAGTTGTTCAGGTTACCAGAACCGTTATACTGGCGACGGTCCATAGTCAGGAAGTATGCAGCATTCCAGTTGGAGTTGGAAATACCACGGTTTCCGCTGACATCCCAGAAGTCGCGACCAGAGTTGTTGGAACCATAGTTCCACGCCATCCAACGATAACGCCAGTACCAGTCCCACCACGGTTTTTCGTCGGTGTGGTATCTGTGAACCAGTGCGAAGTTGTGCTTACCGTAGTTGTAAGTAGCAGGGGTACCTTGCAGTGAAGAACTATCGTTCGTCAGGTTAATGATACCGTTCTGACCAGGGTTACCACCGTTGGTAGCATTGAAGTAGGCGTTAGACAGTTTGATAACTGCAGTGCCACCATCAGCAGAAGAAGTAGACTCCACACGTGTGAAGTAGATACCATTACGCTGAAGGTTCTCAATAGCATAGTCACCAGCATTCGGATAGTACAGCAGGCAGTAGCGGTTACGCATACTGTTTGCGTTTGTACCCGTCAGGGTGATGGTGCTGTTGGTGTAGTCGATGTTAGAATCATCAACTGTCCACAGTGCTGTTGGTTTATAATCATATGGCTGATACTGTGACATATCAGGAGACAGTGTTGCCGAGAAAGTATTCTCGTAGTCAATCACTGCACGTCCGTCAGATGCTGTCGCAGTGGTGTTGCCAATAGACAGAATCTTCGGAGAGATCGTGTTAACGAAGTACAATGCAGTACCGTCGCTAAAACCGTTCTCGTACGAAGTAGAAAGAACAACCTTAGATGTACTTACAGGATTAAAGTTGATCTCAAAACCAACGCCTGTGTTACCTGCAGTGGCATCATATGCATACAGTGTGGATGGAGTGTTGGCAGTGACATAGATACGAACATAAGAGTCCGCAGTACCTTCAGTACCTGCAACATATACACCATCTGTGTATGCAGTACCACCACCGTGGATACCGTCTGCTGTGGTAGAAACTCTAAACGGGTGCCCGATGTTAGTCGCGCTATCCAGTTTAAAGATGTACATACCGTTCTTGTTTACCACGAACGGATCGCCGCCAGGGATTGCTCCATCGATGGAGAAGTAATCCTGACCGCCAACGCTCTCAACGGTAACGACATACTCGAAGGTATCTGCCACGATGCCCTTATCAGTCTGAAGACTAATAGCGGAACCTTCGTAGAAGAGACCAGGAATAATAGATGTATACGAACCAGACACATCAGCAGAAATGCTCTGTGTGGCGCGTGCCTTATAAGTAAATGTCGTGACAGTCGGCACAGACTGAATCAGGTAAGAACCTTCAGCAGTTGTGGTTGCCAGACCTGTAACCACGATAGGCACACCTGCAGTCAGGGAGTGCTCGTACAGTGTCGTAACTGTAACGATATCGGAGTTAGCTTGTGTTTGAACACTAGCGATATAAGGAATCGTAGTGTCAGAGGTTGCGGAGTATGTGGACGGAATATTGTTCACAAGCTGAAGTGTTTCCCACTTCGTTGCCTGCGGACCATATTCAAAGTCCGTATCGATCATAGTCTCAGGGTTGGAAACTCTGAGCTTGGACACAGGGTCCACAAAGGTTTCGGAAGGTTCAAAAGTAGCATAATAATTTTCGACGAAAATTTGCAGTTCGTCGGTGTCATTCATCGTGCTAGTATCAGTAGCAAGAGTAATGACAGTCTCTTCAAATTCCGAATTATAATCGCAACCATCACCGTTTACAGTTGTCTGCAGACCCTTAGTAGGGTCGGAGAAGTTGTAAAGGATCTCGTTGTTGGTAATATTAGTAATGAGAAGAAGTCTCTCACCAATAATATTATCCTTAATTGTAACCGTACCACCCGTAAGTGTATTAGGGTCATACGGTACAAAGGTATAGTCAGTGACTAGTTTCTTTGCCATTTTTTGTCCCTAGGTTTTAATGAAAATGAATCAGCCACCGAGTGCGATGGACAACGCAGCAATAGTTGACGTGATACCCACGCCACCCACTTTGAATGTTTTATTAGTACCAGTAAGGTTCACGTCGCCGCCGATGTCCAGGTCCCCAGTGATGTTTCCCGTAGCGATGTTTCGCAGATTTCGAGACCCGTCAACGACTTCTGTACCAGCGACGGATAATCCGTTTTTGGCATTAAAATTTATGTTTGACGTTGCCATCGTGGTTCCCTTTCCCCCGATAGTATCGGATATAGGTTTTCAGGAACTATTTATAGCAATTACACATTCATTGTGAAACGAGTGAACTGAATAAATGTTCCAACAGTTGCAGTCGTTTTGACGAGAACATTACCACCTGTAAGTTCAACGTCGAATGTCGCAACAGCGACCCCAGGATTAGTATGAACATCCGCAAACATTGTCACGAATGCATCAGTGCCATTATGTGTCACAATGATCTCGCTTGTAGAAACATTGCCGCCATATGAAGCGTGAACAAGATACTTAGCACCTCTGACATTCGCTGCAGTCAGAGTATCGAAGGTATCTGTAGCACTAGTAGTGGTGATTGAACCAGCAGAAATACCAGTATAATCAGTAATATTAATATGGTCAGTATTGTTGTTAGTCTCGATCTGAACATAGGTCCCAACCTTAAGTTGCTGACTAATTAACATATTAAAGTTGCAAGACGTTTCTCTGTTGAGAGTAATGCCAACATTACTTGCAATCAGTGCTGGAGTCCCTGTATTATTTGCATTACAGAGCTGCATTATGTTTCCAGCACCTACAATATTTGTAGTAGTACCATTCTGACCAATGGTCAGTTGGTTATTCATAATTACTTCACTACCATTTAACTGAATAGAACCATTCAGTGTGGTATTATCAGACTTAAGTACAAGACTTTGATCTGCACCAGTAATTGTGGGACGATCGTTGTTAGTTCCCCACTGTACAGCGTTTGTAGCATCCAGTTCTATTGCGCCAGCAGAAACAGTAAGGCGACTTGTAGGAGATGCGCTACCAATACCAACACGGTGATTGATTTCATCTACCACCAGTGTGGAACTATCAATAGCGATAGCACCATTAACGTTTAAACCACCCATTGTAAAGGTGGCACCTTGATTTAACTTAACGGCATTGATCGTACCATCAGAAGGCTCACCAACATCAATAGTGTCACCGATAACAAGACCAAAGAAGTCGATACCAGGGTTAGGAGGATCGGAGAACGTAATCTGGTCATTGTTAATCTGATAGGAAACATTTGCTTCCTGCATCACACCACCAAGTGAGATGAGAAGTTGCAAAGGCGAACCAGGGAAAATTACCTGACCACCAACACGCAAGTTGAATGTAACTGCCACACCATTGAACTGTGAAGCAACGTCATCCAATTTACGGATGTTACCAATTTTAGGTGTAATGCCTAAGTACGCCATTTCCTTTTAAAAATTATTTATTAGGTGATAATGAACTTGCCGTCAGTACCAGACTGGTTTTGACTGCCGCCTTGACCAGCGACACCTCTGTCTGGATCAGCATTATTAGCAGGCGTCTCATTGTTGCCTGCACTAGTTGAGCCAGCAATGATACGAGTCTGATCAATAAAACCAGATCCGCCACCAGCACCGTGACCATTAACGTCACCACTACCGCCGCCACCGCCGCCGTAGTAACCACCGCCACCGCCACCACCAGGATAAGAAAGCAGTCCTCCTGCTCTGCCACCTAACAGTGAAGCACCGTCTAAAGCATCGGTGAAACCAGCGAAACCTCCCGCAGTTTGGGAACCTCCGCCACCACCTCTTTGATCGAACAGTTGACCGATCTGACCATTGGAACCGCCACCAGCGCCACCACGTTGATCGGCACCCGCTCCCCCGCCACCAGCTGCAATCAGAAGAGCATTCGATTGGACAGCAGAATTACGGAAGACTCCTGTGAATCCTCCGCCACAACCACCATATTCATTTCCTGTAAGACCACCTAAAGCACCGCCACATTCGCCACCAGCAGTGACTGATGCAGATGATCTAGGATCTCCACCTCCACCAACACAGATGTAATACAACTGAGTCGAAAGAAGTTTTAAACCACCAGCGGTATATCCAGAACCGCCGCCAATACCACCTGCTTGAGATCCACCAGCACCGCCTGCACCCCACATAGTAAACTGCACTGTAAATACAGCGTCAGAAGAAACAACTGTTTCTAATGTATACTCTCCCCTAGGTAATGTAAGGGGACCTTGAACGTCAAGGTTGTGGTTGATAACAGGATCACCGTTCTGAGGTGTCACACGAATAGTGCGAACAGCTTCAAACGGAGTGTTGCGGATTTTAGATGTGTCATAAAATGGACGCAGATGTCCTTCATCGGTCAAGTTGTCTAACCGACTTTCGTAGTTTAAAGTTTTAAGACTACCGACACGAAAAGGCATTTACGACTCCTTATCACCAATCAGGATGATAGTAACTTGATTAGCAGTATCTGTTAAACCATAAATTGCATCGTTCTCATCTTCGAGAACAATAGGATAGTTCAGTTCAACGTAGAATGTTTCACCAGAACTTAGTTCCTGTCTGACAAACTGTTGGGGTTTTGTTGCAGTGTCGATAGTATCGAGTGCGCCAACGTTGTCTTCTGCAAGATACAGGTTGACAGTTTCAGTTGTCGTATTTCCATTAAAAATCACAAAACCTTTAAAATAGGTCTTGGTGCCTGACGGATTAATGTACAGGGTACCAGCAGTGCCAGAAGGAATAAACTGAATATTCTTTCCGTTGCCAGTAAGTTTTCCTCTAGAGAGAGCCATTGTATACTGTATCCTCCTTGATATTTAGCTGAACAACCAGATGTCCCGCATTTCATTGCGGTCACTGAATTCCATATTCACGGTTCCATCAATATTGCTGCTAGCAACGACAAGGTTGTAACCAATATCAGCAACTTGGGTAGCAGGGAAAATGATGTTACCAAGACGAATCCTGTTAGGTGTAGGACCACCAGGATCAGCTTGGATAGTAACCCCGTTAATAGTTGCATTATTCAGGGTTTGTAAATTAGTAGTACCACTAGTAGCATCTGCCTTCAATGAGATGGCATTGTTAATAGTAGTTGCAAAGTTGGGGTCATCCCCCAACGCTGTACTTAATTCTTGTAATGTATCAAGCGCAGCTGGCGCTGATCCGATGAGGTCAGCAACTTCCTGACGAACAAATGCTGTCGTAGCAATTGCGGTTGTGTTATCGTTCAGTGCTTTAGTTACACCAGTCGAGTCACCTGCAATGTTAACAGTAGTTCTATCAGCAAAACTACCAATAGAATTCTGAGTGGTGATATATCCTTGAGTTGCTACAAAGATGTCAGTAGTAACACCACCAACATCAGCGAACATATGGAAGTCATCACCATTCTGAATTAACCTCGTTTTGCCTCCAGTATCTGCTGATTCTAAAGTAATTGTCGGAAGGGTCTGTGCTTTGACCCTGATGCAATTAGAAGTAGCAGAACCACCGTCAACGTCGATCTTGAAACTAGGAGAGTAATTGCCGACACCAATAGAGCCGTAGCAGTCAATATCTCTAACATTTACATCATCGGTTTGTAGGAGTTCGACGGCACCAGATCTTCCGTAAAAAGAACTAACAGCACTGGTAGGTCCAACCAGGGACGAAGAGAAACCGATGTGAGTGACTTCGATGAGAGATCCAATATCAGGAGCATCGTCTAAGCGTAGGACTAGGTTCTGAGCAACCAGAGTATAAGCATCCTTATGCTGCACCAGACCGTCGATAGTCACAATCACCGCGTGTACATTCGGTGGTGCCTTAGACATTGTAAAGTCGGAGTCAACGCCGTTAGCAGTGAATTGCTCGGAGAAGATCTCCGAACGATCCATATTATTGACAACGGAATTGTTTACCTGTCCGAAAAAGGTGTCACCTGTATTAGGTGGTTCTGAAAAATAGATTCTATCGCCCTGAACCCAGAAGGAACCAGGACCAGAAGATGCACTAGCAGTATTAGGTTGCTGCATAACACCGTTCAAACTGACGGTGAGTTGCATTGATTGCGCAACCGTGACTACATCGTTATTTGTTGTGCGCAGTGGGAAGTTTGTAAGAACCCCGTTGAACTGAGATGATACATCTTGGAGTTCCTGAATCTTACTGACATACGCTTCTGGATTAAGTCCAAGATATGCCATCAGACCGATACCTCCATAAAGCTAGCGATACAATCTAACGAACCTGCAGTATCGCACTTAACAACGATCTCATCACCGAGACCGACATCGACTTTTGTGACAGAATCTCCAGAAGTTGCAGTTGCTGCTGTTGATGCCGCTTGTGCTCTGTCAACATTCAGCAATTCGTTACCAGAACCTTGGAGAGATGTCACCAACATAATTTCGTTGCCGACCTTAATATATTCCTGAGCATTAAACTTAGGACCAGTATTGTCACTAACCTCAATCTGAGTATCAGTGGTGTTGGCGATATTTGCTGCTAAGGTATCTGTTACCGATGGAGTGGATGGGCGATATCCGTTCTCATCATATGCGATGATAATCTTTTGCCCTTGCATAACTTCAAAAGAAGATCCAGCAGGAATCGGAAGATTCTTGACGATGAATACATCATCCTTAGGATACTGAGGATCAATAGAGTATGCAGGATACCTATTGATTTTAACCTCCGCCATAACAGCAGTCTGTGAAGTATTGGACAAGTTGCATCCAATGATCACAGACTGCTTTTCCACCTGAGTGCCTTGCAGTTCTACCGAGTAAATTGCGGTCTCGGTAGTACCTACACCTGTTTTAGAAGTTGAGATAAATTTATTTGCCATTTGTTATTAACCGAGAGCGATAGCAAGAGCGGTAGCATCAAGACCTGCTTCCACAGAGATACCAACCTGCGCAGCAAGCGTATTCACCTCAGCCTGCAATTCGTTAATTGCATTAACAAGGTTTGCTTTGTTTTGTGTGGTGAGGTTAGTAAGGTTACCAATAGTGATGTCTTTGATTTCATTAATCGCAGAAACAATACTGGATTTAGAGACAGTAGATAAGTTAGCAAGAATGCCAATGATCACGTCTTTAGTTTCATTGAGAGCAGCAACTAAACTGCTATCATCAACAATGTTCGCTGTCAATGTGGTAAGATCACCTACATCAGAATCAAGTTCGTTAATTGCATTAACAACACTAGTCTTATCAACAGTTGTCAGATTTGACAATGCTTTAATAATAGTCTCGGTAATGTAATTAACTGCTTCTACCATATCATCTTTACTTCCGCTAGGAATTTCAGATGATAAACTAGCAATCGGACCCAGTTCAGCATCCAATTCAATTAAGCAATCAGTGATCGTCTGGGCAACTAAGTTGTTAGCGACAGATTGCGCAATAATCTTTCCAGAAAAATCACCATTATCAGCACCGATATCATTGATTTCGAGGCGCTGCTGCTCAAACGTATAATTTTTTGCTACGTTTCTTACAGTCATTCTACGTTAAGTCCTGAACGGATGAGTCTGGGATTATTTATATCAAGAAGTGATGAGGGATCTGAAGAACTTGACAGTGTTGGTAGCGTATGTCGGAGTGAAGATCACTTCGATATTGTTACCATTGTACTGAGCACTGATAGTGCCGAGACCACCTTGTGCCAAACCGCCAGATGTCATAGTGGCATATTCTTCAATGAAGATATCAGTGCCGTCGTGCATAATCAGAACTTCTTTTGTCTGAACGTAGACACCAGATGTGACTTGCACCACATACTTACCACTGAAATAATCAGCGTGTGTAAACGTATCAATCACAGCAGCTTGAATAACTGCAGTATTAACTGTGCCAGCATCAGTGCCGTGCACACCTTTGGTCAAGACAAGTGAATCGCCTTGATCATTGTAACGAATCTTCTCAGCTCCACCCAATGAGAGTGCCATTTGGTCGGGAGAAGGACGGAAGAAACCGTTATCCTGGTCTTGGTAGAAAGAAATACCAGGGATTGCTGCTGTACCATCACCTGCACCAGTAAAACCAGACAGGTTAGTCAGACCGTTACCATCACCAACAAATGCTGTAGCACCAACAGTGCCCTGTACTTGTAAGATCTGGGGGAGAGAGTTGTTCGGATCTTGTCCGATACCAATCTTATTATTTGTAGGGTCAACCTTAAAGATTGGAGTATTTGAACCATTGGGTTCAATAGTGACGACTGCACCATCGAAGATTACAGAAGAATTTGCACCAGTAACGCTGATGCTATTTGCTTCCAAATCAGAAACCAGTGTTCCTCTGTCGAACACAAGATCGCCAGTAGTAGTACCAGTGAAAGTACCTGTACCGAGAACAAACTTATCTTCAGATTCGTCGTAACCGATAAAAACGTTATCTTCGCTACCACGTTCAATGACGATACCAGAGTCACCAGTAGGCGCACCAACAACACCATTACCAAGTTCGATCAGTTTATCACCGATCACTGTGTTGGTTGTGGATACTGTTGTTGTGCCACCGAGGACTGTCAGTTCACCATTAATAACGACGTTGTTTGCAACTTCGAGATCTTCTGTGGGGTTGCCAACACCGATGCCAATCTTACCTTGACCAGTAATAACCAGGGCATCTGTCAGGTTGTTAACTGAAGATCCAGTAGAACCACCTGCAGGAGAAGTCTTTAATCTGATGTAACCACCAGAAGCAGAACCTGTACTAGTACCACCAGCAATAACGAGGTCGGAACCAGAAACGTCGATACCCGCTGCATCTGTTCTGGAAAGTTTACCAGTAACAAACAGCGAAGTTGCAACCTCTACTGATTGGAAATTAAATGCCGAAGTGCCGTCAATCTTGGGCGGAGTAATTGCTCCGTCTCTAATGACAGCAGTATCGATTGCCTCAAGACCACCAGTGGTACTGAGTTTTTCCGTAGTGATGGAGTTGTCTGCTAACTTGAGGGTGGTAACAGCGCCGTTCCTGATGGTGGAAGTCGTCACCGCCTGGGTGCCTACACCACTGTCAAGTTTGGCATCACTTACCAGCCCATCATTTAAACCAGTTCTCCTGATTCGTGTAAGCGCCATTGTTTAAACAGTTTCCTATGTGAGTATTTATAGTTTTGAAATGAGATCCTTCAAAAGAGATTTGATCTCAGAAACATCCGTTTTTAAATCGTCAATTTCTTTTTCATAATCACGACTTCTTTCCATTAACGCTTTTTGGCGTTTATAAGCTTCAAAGGAGCTTTTATC
>CEOC01012081.1_pt1 | contig 16916 bp, 36 predicted proteins | sample 356191 | NCBI WGS metagenome assembly CEOC01 (sample SAMEA2619952, study PRJEB7988) | marine metagenome | biome: marine biome (ENVO:00000447); feature: deep chlorophyll maximum layer (ENVO:xxxxxxxx); material: "saline water (ENVO:00002010), including plankton (ENVO:xxxxxxxx)" | depth 17 m
AAAAACTTCAAATTACTTCAACAGATGTTAAAGAACCCCAATAAAAAAGTTACGATACTTACTGCAAGAGCATTAGGATTCCCAATCAGAAAGTTTTTTAAAGATGAATATGGATTAGATGTATATCCTGTCACATTAGCAAGTAACAATCCAAAAGATAAAGCAGATTGGATTGAAAAACATATTGCAAAAGGTTACACTGATATCGCATTTATGGATGACTCACTTAAAAATGTAAGAGCAGTACAACAGTTACAGAGAAAATATCCTGACGTAAGAATCAAGTCTGTACTTGCTGTTGAACATTTATCACCGAGTCAAAGAAAGAATTTGATAGAAAATCATATAGAAGAGTTGTCTAAGACATATTTATAGAGAAATAGGATATACAATGGCAGCTACAAACAAAGACATTTTAGAGAACATTCTACAAGAATTGTCGTCTATGAAAACTAAACTCCCAAATGGCGAGTTAAAAAGAATGGAGACAACGATTATAGAGATGAAGGAAAATTACACAGACATCAAAGAAGATTTATCTGATATTAAATACACATTACTAAATCCTGAGAATGGTGTAATAGTCAGAGTAAATAAAAACACTGAAGTAAGAGAAGAAATGGAAGAAGTTCCTGACAGAGTTTTAGAGTTAGAAAACGAGTTAGAAAAACTTCAAGAATGGAAATCAACTGTCTCGAGAGCACTTTGGGTACTATTTAGTGGACTAATTGGTCTTTTAGGGTGGATTTTTTCCGAAGCAATAGGTAAAATTTAGTTTTATTAACTTTCCAAATTATATTTATGGATAACTATGTAGACAAAGCGATAGATGAGGTTTACGACATACTGTTGTACAACCCAACTTATATTGACAAGTCTACTAAAAAAAGAGTATTAAAGAAGATGATGGACCACTATCTCGAAGTAGAAGAATACGAGAAGTGTAAGCATGTTCAAGAACTCATGGATATGTTGGAGAGAACAAATGAAAATAGTAGTAAAAAGTCTTGATAATTTATTATCGAGTACTAAAGAATTAGGTAACAAAATTTTATATGTAGTAACAGATGAGCCAGGTGGGACCAAAGTAGCAGCAGAGATTTGTCACGAAGTCGAGGTTCCAATTTACATCACAAAGTTTAAAAACAAGTACGATATAGAAGAAGTAATTTATTACGATTTATGACATACGGGGAAAGAAAAAAAACCTTATATTTATTAAATGATAACGTGAATAGTTTTATGGATGTCATAAATGTTTTGAAAAAATATATGTCATATCCAACTACTCAGGGTCAGTCAATAGCAAATATAGTTCATACAACAGGTCGTTGTAATATATTTACAGGTGATGAATTAATCGTTGACCATTATTATGAACTATTTATTAAAAACGGATTTAATGTGGAAGTAGATTACTATGAAGAAGACTAACATACCATCAAAAGGTTTAGGTGACACCATAGCTAAAATCACATCAGCAACTAAATTAGATAGGTTGGCTGAGAAAATCGCAGAAGTCGCAGGAGCAGATGATTGCGGATGTGACAAAAGACGTGAAAAATTAAATAGGATGTTTCCGTACAACGGAGTTAAAAAATGAGTTGGAATATAAAAGATTTCATATTAGAAGTAATTAACGAAGAACAACTTGACGAAAAGTTAATGGTTTACAATAACAGAAAACCATACGGTCAGGTAGTATTCTTAGCAGGTGGAGCAGGTTCAGGTAAAGGATTCGCATCAAATCACTTTTTAGATAAAGAAATGTTCAAGGTTCGTGATGTCGATAAAATGAAAAAACAATTACAGATTCTAAATAGAATGGGTAAAATCGATATAGATGGAATCATAAAGAAGTTTGGTAAAAACATACCAGCAAAAGAAATAGAAAATATTAGAAGTATTCAATCACAAGGATTTCAATTAAGAAACTTACAACTGAAACAACCTAACCACGTTAGAGCATTACATCAGTTAGTAAAAGCAATGGGTATCAAAGATAGTTCATTAGAAAAACTATTTGTAGGTAAAGATAATCCTGAGACACTTCCTAATATTATGTTTGATATTACAGCAAAAGATGTTTCAGATATTACGAAGGTAGTTCCTATGTTAAAGAAGGCAGGATACCAATCTAAAAATGTTCACTTAACGTGGATTCTTACTAACTTCGTAACTGCAATGGAAAACAACAAACAAAGAGAGAGAATGGTACCTGAGGATATTTTATTAAAAACTCACGAAGGTGCAGCAAACACTGTTTGGGGATTGATAACAAAAGCAATGCCAAAGGGTGTAAACGGTAGAGTAGACGTAATTCTAAACAATCCAAAACATACAGTCAAATATAAAGACAAAGACGGAAACGAGGTTGAAGGAATTGCAAAAGGATTTTTATCTCTACCCGTGAAGAAAGAAGGTGGGAGTATATTACCTGAGAAAGTTTGGAAGGAAAAACTTTTCAATTGGGTGAAAAATAACGCTCCTGATAGTATAACAAAGTATATGTAAAACGTAAATGAGCAACATTAAAAATCAAGACAACGGAAATACACAACTAAATCAAGTCCGTAACGATTTCAACGACAGAGTAGCAGGTAAAAAGTTCTTAGGAGCGACTCCAAGAGTACATTGGAATCAATCGAGAAGATTTAGAACGATTTAGATTTAGAAAGTAGTTATGAGAGTAAACGCATTTATCATAGATGAGTTCTATAGTAATGTCGATGAAGTAAGACAGTTTGCATTAGAACAAGATTTCAGTGTACGAGGAAACTATCCAGGCCCTCGAACCAAATCATTTTTAAACGATTCAGTAAAACAAGTAATTAATGATGTTATCTCACCAAGATGGGGTAATGTTATATTTTGGGGTGACGAAGAATATACAGGTTCGTACCAATTTACAACATCAAGAGATAGAAGTTGGATTCACTGTGACCAAACAACAAGATGGGCAGGTGTTTGTTTTTTAACACCAAATGCACCACTCAGTTCGGGAACAGGTATTTTTAAACACAAACCTACAGGATTAATAGAATGTCCTCGATTAGAAAATGGTGAAACAGACCGTGAGTTATTAGATAAAATATATAAAGATTCACAAGATTATACAAAATGGGAACTTGTAGATAAATTTGCGAATATATATAATAGACTGATAATTTATAGAGGTGATTTCTTTCATCAATCATTAGATTATTTTGGTCAAGATAAATATGATGGAAGGTTGTTCCAAACATTCTTTTTTAATACGGAGAAATAATGGATAGAATAGTTCAAGAGGTTTTATTTACAGATAGTGAATGTCAAAGTCTAATAGATGGTGTAACTGAATGGAATTCAGCAACGTTAGTCCAAAAAGGACAGGGTACTGAAATCAACTACGGATACTCAGATGATTCACATAGAAAAGCATCTGAAGGTAAGTATGAACTTTCTGATTCATTAAAGACGATGTTACTAAATAAAATAGGAAAGTGGAACATTCAAGGTCTACTAAGTACAGCAAGAATCAATAAGTACGAAACAGGTAACTATTTTAAAAAACACGTTGATAAAACCAAAAGACTATACTCAGATAGATTAAAGACTCTAATTATTAATCTTTCAAACCCAAGTGATTTTGAGGGTGGGGGATTAACACTGTATCACGGGACTGAACAAACTGTTATGAATACAACAAGAGGAAACGTCATAATATTTGATTCAGATATAAAACACGAGGCACATACCGTAACATCGGGTGTACGATATACATTTACAACTTGGTTAACTTCTCATCACATTACTCTATGATAGACCCACTCAAAAGAGGTGCAAATATAAGTCACAAATATAAATTCGTTTGGACCGCACCTGCTAAAGTAGCATCAAGGTCGGTAAAAGATGTTTTTAGAAAGTATTGTAATTTGAATCCTGATTGGCCCTCTGATGAACATACATCTGATTTTACTCATGTAAACAATTGGCCTGAATTAGCAGGTAAAGATTATATGCATATTGCAAGTATTAGACATCCATATTATAGGTGGTTAAGTTATTGGAAGTATGGATATGGTGGTGAACTTCACGAAATGATAGACCCAAAAAATGGACCAATTGAATGTTTACAAAATATGTCACAGGATTGGATAAATGGTTGGGGACTTTGGAATCTAATAAATAATACATCAAAACAAATAGATTTTCTAATTAGAGCGGAAAATCTTGAAGTATCTTTAAAAAAACTTTGGTTTATCCCTGAAGATGTTGTGGTACCAACTGTTGGTAAAACTTATACACCACCGATTCCATTCGATGAAGAACACCTCAGACAAGTATGTTATGATAGATTTCTTGATGACTACATAAACTTTGGATACATGAAAGATGAAAAACATTATCAGTGGGAACCACCCAATGAGATATCAAATCCACAATTTAAACACAGAAAAATTTAACATAAATTTAACATTAAAAATTTGGAATTGTCACAAATTATGACGATATTAGTAGTGTAAGATTAAGAGATATGAAAAAATCAAAAGTTCAAGAAATAATTAACGAGGTTCTTCCAAAGATAGAGAACCATTATGGATTCTCAAAGTTCCAAGAGTGTACTCCTTATGTTGAGTTACACAAAAACATTTACGAAAAGTATAGTGGTGAAGAAGGTTCTGATGGTGAGGAGAGTGGATGTCACGCTGAGTATTGTAGTGATATGAATGAGATTACTGTTTACTATCCTAATATGAAAAGTAAGAAGATGGTTATTCAGACTTTGATTCACGAATACATTCACTACTTACAATCACCGATTTGGTTCAAAAGATATTACAATATGGGTCACGATTATGTATCTCACCCATATGAAAAAGAAGCAATAAGTTACGAAAAAGATTACATAAAGTTTATATAGTGACAGACTTTCAAAAGGTTTCTAAGTACGTCAAGGACGATTTAGGAATAGATGTTAAAATGGGTCAGATAACCGCGTTTATGGGACATAAGAACAAAACTATCTTTATTCACCATAATCATAATCTGAAAAAGAACGGTCTTTATACGTTACTACACGAAGTTGGACATGCTTATCAAAATAAATATGAAAACTATTTTAAAGAAATTGATGAGGATAAATCCCCAAAAAAGTTTAATATGTACAAATTCATAAATGAGGTGAATGCGTGGGACAAAGGATTGGATATTGCAAATAAACTTGGAATAAAAGTGGACGCTAACGAATATAATAAGGTTAAAGAAGAGTCTTTGTTAACATATTTTTAACAAAAATTTAACAATTATTTAACATTAAAAATTTGGAATTGTCAAGAATATTCACGATATTAGTAGTGTAAGAATGAGTAATAAGAGTTTAAAAATAAAAAATATGAGTAAAAAAATCAAATTAACAATCCAAGGTGTAAACTACGAGTTACCAAAATCAGCAGTGGTATTCAAGGGTTCTTCTCAGTGGGAAGATGAAACATACATCCAAATGAGAGCAAAGTATTGTTCTTCAATAATCAAACAATATGTTAAGAAAAACTTTCCCTTATTGAATGTATGGGCAACTTCTTCAGTATACAGTGGTGGTTCTTCTTGTGACATCTACGTTTCTAACCAAGATGGTTCATCAGTAGATAAAGATATTTACGAACAAATAGAGAACTTCTCTCAACTGTTCAAAGGTGGTAGTTTCAATGGTATGGAAGATATCTATGAATACAGAACTGACGACCCAACTACTGATAACGGTACTCCAATGAAGTACTTCCCTTCTTATGTATTTGTAAACAATAAACCAAAGTGGGGTACAGTTGAGTATTGGATGAATGAGTGGAACGAATTGAAAGACCATTACAAAAACAAAACAGAGTTCCTACTTAAAAATAAAACTTATATGACCGATAAAGAATACAAAAATATATGTAACGTTTTAAATCCATTAGGTCATCTAAACGGTAAGTAAAAGAAACGCAAGTCTTTTCCTAAGGTGGTTAGACTTAAGGGACAAAAACCTGTGAAACAAACCACCTTTTTTTTTAAAAATTGAATATTATGAAAAATTATCAAATTGTATTAACATCATTAGTTTCCTTCTTTATTTCGTACACCGTGTTATTCGGAATAGCACAAAAGTACATTCACTTTCAGAGTGAGTTAAATGAGATAGGAGTTTTTAGTATTTCATCTACGATGGGGTTTGTTGCCTTGTTTGGGTTAGATTGGAAAGGTTTGTATAATTGGTTAAAAAATTAAAATTATGTATGTATCAGAATGTTGTGGGTCATCCCCATGGTTAGGAGACATCGACTACGGTAGGTGTTCAGATTGTAAAGAATGTTGTGAATTCTATAATGAAGATGAAAATGAAGAAATGGCAGTATAGAGAAATGGGTAGTCGTAATAAGAAGACAGGTAAGTTGTCTTATTACAATGTAACTGTTGTAGATTACCACATATCAGATTGTGAGTGTATGGCACGACAGTTCCGACCTTATTCACCGTGTAAACATATGAAAAGACTACACGAAAAATTAGGTCACCTATCAATTTGATTAAATTTAAAATCATATTTATATAAAATAAAGAAAGTTATATATGGACGTACAAATTCCTAAAATCATTCATCAGTTATGGTTGGGTGATAATGAAATGCCTGAACACTGTCAACAGTTTGTTCAGGAAATGATAGATTTACACCCTGATTATACTCACTATCTTTGGGGTAATGAAGTATTTGAAGAGAAATACAAAGACGATGAATATCTTCAGAACTATACAAAAGACCCCGAGTTATACAAATGGGCATTTATTTGTGATAGGATAAGACTTTTACTACTTAGGGACCACGGTGGAATTTATGTTGATGTAGACGCAAAACCTGTTCAGTCTTTTAATGTAGTCTTAGATAAATTAAGTCCACAACATACGTTTGTTTCAGGAATGAAACCTTCACAAGAAAATAATACATTGGTAGATTGTACAGTTTATATGGCAGCACCAAATTCAAGAATGGTAAATGAGTGTCTATCTACATATGACAATCTATATTGGGCAAATGGTTGTAGAATGTTTAATGATAAAATCATAGAAACAATGGACACCGATGTTCAATTACTTGGTTACGAATACTTCTATGACCAAAAAATAGGTCCGAAGACAATTATACTACACGATATTGAAGATACAAGATTATTGAGTTGGACTGATAATCCTGAAGCGAAAAAACCTCACAATTGGTAGATGACAAACGGTTACGAACTTATTGATAATTTTCTGACAAAAGATGAACACGAGTATTACTTAAATGTATGTAAAGAAACATATGAAGGTACTCACGGTAAACAACACCCACATTTCTCGTGGAATGGTGAAGACAATCTCAATAAGATAAACGGTGCGTGTAATTACCAACCAAAGTTTTTAGAAATCGCATCACATCCAACTTTGGTCAAAAAAGCAAAAGAGATATTAAATACTGAAGATACTATTGACGTGTACATCAGTAAGTTCTTCCCAATGAAACCAAAAGTTGGAATGTCAACATTTATGCACCAAGACAATTATTATTTCAAAGGTGACAGTAGTAAGATTGTCAGTTGTGCAATATACTTAGAAGATACATCAAAAGAAAATGGATGTTTGAGACTTGTAGAAAATTCACATAAACACGGTATTTTACCACATGATGTGAGTAGTGAAGTTGACCCATGGATTAGATGGATTAGTGAATCAAGTCTACAAAAGTTTAACATAATAGATTTAGAAAGACCTGCACCATACGCAACTTTCTTTGATATAAACTTAGTTCACGGTTGTTATCCAAATGTATCTGATAGAACAAGATTTAGTTTAGCATGGGAATATATTCCAACATCAGAAACAGGACCATTTGTTACAGATGAACCGTGGTGTGATAGAAATACAGTAGGATGAAAATATTATTAACAGGACACGGAAGATGTGGTAGTACTTCTCTTCATTACGGACTTTCAGACGTTATGAATCATAAAATGGTGTTAGAACCATTTAATAGAGAATTATGGAAAAGTTACTACAAAACAAACCCACCATTTCAAAAAGGTGATGAGATTGGTGAGAATGTTATATTTAAAACATTATCAGGTCACAGTCCTGATTGGATTGAAAAAAACTATAGTAAGTTTGATAGAACTATAATATTGATGAGGGATAATTTGAGAGATACTGTATTAAGTCATCAGAACGCAATAGTTCACGGATATTTGAATGAGTACAAAGGAACTGAAAATATAACCAAAAAATCTTTGGAGTATGTTTTTAACAATTACAAGTGGTTAATAGATTTCCATAAAAAAACTGTTACATCAAGATTGGTTTGGTATAATGACATTTACACAACGGATTTTAATAAATCGAAAGACACAATACGGTCATTAGATTTGAACTTATCAGAAGAACAACTAAGTATGTTGTATGAAAAGTATTTGAATCCAAGATTTAGATTAAGAAAAAATTAACAATAATTTAACATTAGAAATTTGGAAATGTAGGTAAAAATACCTATATTTACTATGTAAATAAGTAATGATATGACAAATAAAACTATTTTCACAGACATCGATGGGACTTTGGTTCACCAAGTGAACTTTGAAGACCTTGACCCGTTTAACAGTGTTGCATTGCCAGGAGTTGTAGATAAAATGGTTGGTTGGTTCAAAAAAGGATACCACATCGTATTAACTACTGCAAGACCTGAGTCTTTGAGACACGAGACAATTCAAGAAATGGACATCTTAGGAATACCATTCCATCAATTAGTGATGGGAATCGGTAGAGCCGAAAGAATCCTAATCAACAACAATAGTGATAAAAAACCTAATGAAGTAAGAGCAGAAGGTATAATTGTTCAGAAAAATGGTGGTTTTAATGACGTAAATCTATAGTTATGATATATTTAAGAGAGGAGTGGATTAACCACCCGAAACTTAAACGGTTCAGTAGAATCAGTTGTACTGACTCTAAATGTGAGTGTGGTTCCAAGAATACAGCATATCTTTGGGAACACGATTCATGTGTTAGGGGAAGGATAGACACTGAAGTCTGTTTGGACTGTGACGGTATCAAAAGTTTTGATATCGTAAGATAGGAGACTTAGATGACTGAACAAGATTTAATGGACCTTGGTTTTAAAAGGTTCGATGAGGTAGAAGGGGTAGATGAATTCTGTTATTACTCACTAACAATCGGTGGACTTGAATTTATTTCAAATGATTCCGAAGATTGGGTAGATGAAGACGTATCAGTAGAAATCGCAGACAGTGAGATTGTATTTAACGAGTTTGAGGACTTAAGTGAAGTCATCAACATTTTAAGAAAAAACGAACTGTAAAGTTTGGATATTAATGCAAATTTTTGTATATTAGTACAAATAAAAAGGAAAAAGTTATGAATTATGAACCATTGAATGACTATGTGTTAGTCAAGGTAATCAAAGAAGACGAAAAAACTAAAGGTGGATTATACAAACCTGAATCCAACAAAGAACAACTGAAAGGTGAAGTAATCGCAGTTGGTGATGGTATCTTTACATCCACAGGTAAAAAGATTCCGATGAAATTAAATATCGGTGACACCGTAATCGTTCCTAATACAGGAATCCAACTTAGATTAGAAGGTGAAAAGTATAATTTATACAGAGAACAAGAAATACTAATCAGATTATCATGAGTGCAACAAAAAGGTGGATAGAGGACCTTCAGATGGCGGGACAAGACCCACTATCAAATGATAAACATCTTGACGATGAGTATCACTATAAAGAGTGGTGTCACTATTCAGGATTACCTAATGTATTAGCATATGAAAATCACAAAAACAAATTAGATGAACATTAAGTATTTACTCTTAGGTGGATTTTTATTTTTATTAGGACACCTTGGAGTTTTCCATCAATTGAATGGACAGTTCAAGTGGGAATGGTTTAAAAATAACCCACATATATTAGCACTTGCAGGAATACCAATATCACTTCTTTATATCTACGGAACAAAGTTCGCAGTTCAAGGATTTGATGGACTATTATGGCCAACAAGATTCCTTGGATTTGGTATTGGAATGATGGTTTATGCATGGGGTGTGTCTTATTACTTTAATCAAGGATTCACACCAAAAGTTGTTGTATCACTAATCTTAGCATTTACATTGTTAAGTATTCAAGTATTGTGGAAATGATTTTTTGGACGAATGGACTTATAGAAACTGAACTAACAAGACACTTCCATTTTGTAAGAAGTGCAAAAGAAATTCTTTATTCGAATCCAAAACACATACGAGGTATTTGGTCGTATAAAGACAAGAAGAGACTGTATGATTTAGAGGAAAAAGTACAGAAAAAAAGATTAACACTATCTCACAGAGATTTCCAATTTTTAGAGAGTATAGTGGAAAAATATGGGTAACCCATATTTATATATAAATGAAGGATATGAAAAAAGGTTTTAAATTACCAAATGGATATGTTTTAGGGAAAGGTAGAACTCCCTTGAACTTAACTGAAAGTCAGATTCGTTATGCGATGAAGAACTCGAAGTCAAATTCAGGTGCAGCTAGATTCCTTAATGTATCACTAACCACATATCAAAAGTATTCAAAATCTTACATAGACGAAGAAACAGGAAAAACTCTTTGGGACTTACATAAGAATCAGAGAGGTAAGGGTGTAAAGAAACCATATAATGTAACTCAGGGTAAATACGCGTTGAATGACATTTTAGATGGTAAACATCCTAAGTATCCTGTTTTTTTATTGAAGAAAAGATTAATTAACAACTCACATAAACCTGAGTTAGAATTTCCACATGAATGTCACAGTTGTGGATACAAAGAGAAAAGATTGACAGATGGTTCTATTCCTTTGATTCTTGACCATATTGATGACGATTGGACAAATCACAAAAGAGAAAACATTAGATTTTTATGTTACAATTGTTTTCATAATCAAAGAGGTAATATCAGAGGTAAACAACCACAGTGGAGAGCAGAACAAATAAAACAAGCAAAATTAAAACAAAAAAAAGGTAAATAAGTTATGGGTAAAGAAGTATTTCACGGAGAGGATTCTCGTCAAAAACTATTAACAGGAGTTACAGAACTCGCAGACGCAGTAAGTGTCACGTTAGGACCAAGAGGTAGAAACGTAGTGATTCAGACAGACGCGTCACCACATATTACAAAAGATGGTGTAACTGTTGCAAAATCTATTGAGTTTACAGACAATACCAAGAATTTGGGTGCACAGGTAATCAAAGAGGCAGCACAACAGACTGCGGATAATGCAGGTGATGGTACTACAACTTCAACTGTATTAGCAAAACATATCTTTGTTGAAGGTATGAATGAAGTTAAGAATGGTGCAAATCCTATCGAACTTCGAAGAGGTATGGATATCGCAGTTAAAAAGGTTGTAGACAAATTAGTGGATGACGTATCTATTGATGTAAACACCAATGAACAAATCAAACAGGTCGCAACTATATCAGCAAATGGTGATGAACAAATCGGTGATATGATTGCAGAAGCAATGCACCAAGTTGGAAGAGATGGAGTTATCACAGTTGAAGAAGGTAATTCAGCAGATGATGAACTTGATATTGTAGAAGGATTACAATTTGATAGAGGTTACTTATCACATTATTTTATTAACAATCAAGAAAAACTTAATGTGACTCACGAAGAACCTGCTATTCTTTTATTTGATGGTAAGATTACCGAGATGGATGATATTGTTGGTGTTCTTGAAAACGCATCATCAAAGAATAAAGCAATCGTAGTTATTGCTCATGAGGTTGAAGGACAGGCACTCGCGACCATGGTAGTCAATTCCGCGAGACAAACACTTAAATGTCTTGCACTAAAAGCGCCTGGATTTGGTAATGAAAGAAGTGAGATACTAAAAGATATGGCATCATTGACAGGTGCAACACTTTTTGGTGGTATTGGAAAAGAATTAGAAGATATTACTTGGGATGACTTAGGTTCTTGTGATAGAGTTGTATCTACAAAGAATGAAACAGTAATTGTAGGTGGACACGGTGAATCAGAAGATTTAGAACTTAGAATCGTTCAAGTTAAGAATGAATTAGAAGAATGTGAATCAGACTTCGAAAAAGAAAAACTACAGAAAAGATTATCTAAATTAAGTGGTGGTGTTGCAGTATTGAGAGTTGGAGCACAATCAGAGATTGAGATGAAAGAAAAGAAAGATAGAATCGATGACGCTCTTCTCGCTACTAAAGCAGCGGTTGAAGAAGGTTTTGTTAGTGGTGGTGGAGCAGCACTTATTCACGCGAGACAATTAGTCAATGGTTCTATTGATTTAGGTGGTGATAGACAAAAAGGAGTTGAGATTGTACTTAATTCTTGTACGTCACCATTCAGAACTATTGCAGAGAACGCAGGATTGAAACCTGATGTACTTTTAGATAGATTTGAATCCTCACCACAAGATGTTTTGACAACTACAGGTTATGATGTAATCAACGAAGAATTTGGTGATTTAGTAGAAAAAGGTATTATTGACCCAACAAAAGTGACAAGAACTGCGATTGAAAAGGCAGTTTCGGTTGCGGGAACACTACTTACTACTGAGTGTATGATTGTAAATGAACCTGATAAGGATGAGTAGTGAGCAAAAAACTGAAACTGTTGAAACTAAAATCTGAAGTATTAAAACTTGAGAGAGAATTGGTTGAAGAAGAGTTTCAGACCTATTGTAAGGATTTTGACAAATATTTTAAAAAGTTTTATGACAATCCTAAAAAAAAGAAATCAAAACCAACAATAGATGACCCAACAATACACTATGAAAATGCAAAACGAGAAAGAAAACAAAGGGAAGAGGAAATCGATAGACAGAGAACTCTTCTTAAGAATGCGCCGACAAAGGTCAAGAATCTATACAAGAGACTTGCGACTAAAGCACATCCTGACGTAGGTGGTGATAACGAGACCTTTCAAAAGGTGATTCAGGCATATGAAACTCAAAATCTAATGAAAATGTTAGAATTCGCAGGTGATTTGGGAGTTTCTTACAAGTTGGATAAAAGTGATGAACAATTACTACAAGACAACTTAGACAAGATAACCGAGGATATCAAGAAGTTAAAAGGTAGTATCGGTTGGTTGTGGGGTACAGGTGATAAAGAGGCGAGGTTGTTCTGTATACAAAGAGTTATAGATGAGACAGGACATACACCAAGTCAAGATGACCTACCAAAAGATTTAAGAAAAAAGAAAAAGAAGTTATTAGGACAACGTGGGAAAGAAAAAGAGTAAAATAGTAGGATGTACAGCAGGTAATTTTGATTTGATTCATCCTGGCTATATATACACCTTTCAAGAGGCGAAAAGACACTGTGACCATTTCATAGTGTTTTTACAAAGAGACCCGTCACTTCATAGGAAGTCAAAATATAAACCCGTGATTCCATTGTACGAAAGATATCGTACATTGATGGCAATCCAGTATATTGATGAGGTTTATGTTTATCAGACGGAAGAAGAACTTTACGAATTGATTAAGTTTTTCAAACCCGATATAAGAATCTTAGGTGAGGATTATATCGGAAAATCATTTACAGGTGATGACTTACCACCAAAGATTGTGTTCACAACAAGAGCACATGGTTGGTCAACAACTAAAATGAAAGATATGATTGCAATGCAAACAATCAAACAGAATCCTGAGATTCAGGACTCTGCTCAGTACTTTGAACGTAAATTAGAAATGGATGACTAAATATATAATAGAAATAACACCAATAGTAACGGATGAAACAAGAACAGGTGGTCGAAATGATTCACCATATATGACAACAATCGAAACAGATGATATCGAATGGAGTATGGGACAGTATCAGAGAAACAGAACTCCGTTTAGTTGGAAAATCGTAAACGAAGAGTGAAGAAAGAAAAGAAAATACTAATAGTAATAGGACACCCCGATACTAAATCATTTTGTTACAATGGGATATTCAAAACCATTGTTGACGAAGTGGACAAGAAATCAGAAGACTTTAAAATCATAGACTTATATAGAGATAGTTTCAGAAGACCAAGAACGGATTTAATTGAATCATACAAAAAAATGGTAACTTGGTCAACTCATATTTATTTCATATCACCTGTTTGGTGGTTCAGACTAACTCCAAGAATGGAAATATTCTTTGACGAGGTCTTAACGCCTGGATTCGCATATAATTTCAAAAATATCACGAAACTATACGCATATCCACAACCACACTTAAGTGATAAAAAAGTTAGGACATATATAACTCATGGAGCACCAATGTTACCCGTTGTGACATTATACTTAAATTCAGTTAAGTTAAGATTGGTATTGGGTGTATTTACATTTGTATTTGGATGGAAAATCAGTAGATGGTTAAAAACAAAACAATTTTGGTCAGTCCCGTTTGTATCAGACAAGAAACGAAAAAAGTATTTGGAAGTGGTCAAGAGAGACATGAAAAAAGATTTGAGATGAAAAAAATAAAGAAATTCTTCAAAGATATATGGTTAGGTATTAAGATATCAAATGAATACTATCTTAGTGGAAAGTGTAACCATGGTAAATTTTAAAATTATGAAAAACAGATTAGATAATATAGACAAGTTATTAATGTTCGCATTATTGTATTTCCTATTTATGGGATTCGCAATGACAGTGAACGCACAAATCAAACACTATGACGGTGAGTTATATCATGTGGTTTATAGTGAGGATTATGAACAACCTCTTCAAGTGACATATACAGTGATGTGTCCAACAGGTGAAATCAGTAGAAGTGGAATGGACTTTTGGAAACCAAAAGGATGGAAAACTTCAGACAATGATGACTACAAAGCAAATGTATATGATAAAGGTCATATGGCACCAGCAGCGGCATTTAATTGTTTTGATAAAGAAACTTTGAGAGAAACGTTCAACTATCTGAATTGTGCACTTCAACATGAATCACTAAACAGAGGACCGTGGAAAGAACTCGAAAGATTTGAACGAGACTTATCCAAAGTATTTGAAACAGTAAAAGTAAATGTAACGGTACATTTTGACAATGAACCCGAGTATGTAGCAGGTGGAGCACTTATACCAAGTGGATTCACAAAACAAATATGGGCAGGTGAACACGAGTGGACATTTTACTTTGATAATATAAATTTAAAAGGTAGAGATTGGTCAGACTTTCAGATACCTAATATAAGACAGATAAACGACTAATGTTTGACGAAACTTTTGTAACGAGAGTACTTTGGAATACCAATACAGAGAAAATGATAAAAGCAACAGAAATGATTTGCAAGATGTCACATAAGTATGATATTCCCGTTGACTATAAACACCTCGGAATAATAGAGGACGATGTACAAGATGAAGATAGTAGTTGGGGCATTAGTTGACGAAGATACTGTTCTAATTGGAAAAAGATTATCCACGGATTCGGTTTGTCCTGATTTGTGGGAACTGCCAGGTGGTAAGATTGAGGAAGGTGAAACTCCGTATGACGCGATAATTCGTGAATGGAAAGAGGAGTTGGATATAGACATAAATGTATATTATTCAATACCCGAAAGAGAAGAAGACGGAGTAGAGTTTTATCCATATATAATCAAATATAAGAGTGGTAAACCTAAACTCAATGCACATCAGAGTGTGAAATGGATTACGTTAAATGATATAAACAAATATCAGTTCACTCCATTAAGTAAAAAAACACTATATATAATAAAGGGTAGTTACGATTTATTTTTAACCAAAAAAGAGCAGGAGTAAAAAGGTGATTAAGAAGTTCATCAAAAAAACAGTAGGAAACAAAACAAAGTTATCAGAAGTATCAAGTTCAATCGCGGAATCCGTGTTAGATGGTAATTGGTTATCGTTCAATTGTGAAAGACCGTATATACAATTTACGGAAGAGGATATGAAAGATATAACCGATGAGTTAACCTCACGAACCGACCAATGATACATCGACCCGCGGGAAGGGACGATTTCGTGTGTCTAAGAAAAATTTTGAGATAAACCCAAAATTGTTTCTATACGCGCATATAAATTAAAAGAGTTATGAAGACCATTATAGTACACAAACCCAAAAGATGTAGAAACCCAAGGATTGAAGTATTCGATGACCACATTGATAAAGTAAACAATGTGCGCTCAAAGAAGTATATTCCCGAGGGGACGGATATCCTTCAAATGGGTATGGGTGGTGAAAATCTCTTCAACACATATATAAAGAAATATAAAATCGATTCAACATGGAAATAAAATCAATAGAAATCATAGATGGTGATTTTAAAATCACAACTAATGAGAAGACGATATGGGTATCCAAAACAAATCCCGTATATGAGGGATTAAGACTTCAATTTAATTCGTTGGGTATAAACACGGTGAATTGGGTCGGGAATCAGAGTAAATACAGTCCACTAAGAGAAACCGAAGAAACTCTACTATATGACGTAGAGGAAGGACAAATGAAAATTCCTTTCCCTAACGTGGATTATACGTCTTACCCCAAAAAAGAACTCGTATTCATTGGTTCAGAAGGACAGTATTGGACACAAAACTCTACTGAACCACCTGTATACTTTAATGAGGAGTGGAACAAATGAGAAAGATAACTGTAGACCTACACGGTATAAGGCATGGTAACGTAGAAAAACTCTTAGAAAAACGTCTCCTGAACGGTAAAAAAGACTACCTAAGAACAGAGATAATTACAGGAAACTCTGAGAGGATGAGAGAGATAGTACACGACTTCTTAGACGAACACGATTTTAAGTACGTTGTTACAGAGTACAATATGGGTAGAACGGTCATCATAGGGTAGAACAACCCTGAACAACCTCTATAGGTAAGACAAAATAAATCTACCTTAATTCAC
>CEOC01168474.1_pt1 | contig 16762 bp, 17 predicted proteins | sample 356191 | NCBI WGS metagenome assembly CEOC01 (sample SAMEA2619952, study PRJEB7988) | marine metagenome | biome: marine biome (ENVO:00000447); feature: deep chlorophyll maximum layer (ENVO:xxxxxxxx); material: "saline water (ENVO:00002010), including plankton (ENVO:xxxxxxxx)" | depth 17 m
TGACTGATGGTGTATGTCCAAATTGTGGATCTAAAAATTTAACTGAAGCTAGACCTTTTAACTTAATGTTTAAAACTTCAATCGGTCCAGTTGACGATGGATCATCTTTTGCATATTTAAGGCCAGAAACTGCTCAGCAAATATTTACTAACTTTAAAAATGTTCTTGATTCTACTAATAGAGCGATCCCATTTGGCATTGCACAGATGGGTAAAAGTTTTAGAAATGAAATTACTCCAGGGAAGTTTATCTTCAGAGTACGGGAGTTTGAGCAAATGGAATTAGAATTCTTTTGTAAGCCTGATACAGATGAAGAATGGTTCAAATATTGGGTTCAATCTCGAATTGATTGGTGGCTTGAGCAAGGAATAAAAAAAGAAAATTTAGAGGTATTTGAGGCGCCAGAAAATGATCTTTCTCATTATTCTAAAGCAACAACTGATTTGTTATATAAGTTTCCACATGGATTTGAAGAGTTAGAAGGTATTGCCAATAGACAAGATTTTGATTTAGGGTCACATTCTAAAAATCAGTCTGAATTTAATATTAAGGCTAAAGTTATGGAAAATAAGGACTCAACCACAAAATTAGCAGTTCAGGATTTAGACACAAAAGAATGGTACATACCTTTTTGCATTGAGCCAAGCGCAGGAGTCGAGCGTGGAGTTTTTGCGCTTCTGAATGAAGCCTATAATGAAGAAGAAGTTGAAGGAAAGACAAGGGTTGTCCTAAGTCTTAAACCTCATTTATCGCCAATTAAAGCAGCAGTGATTCCACTAAAAAGAAATAATGAGGATCTTGTAAATCATGCAAAAGATCTAAAAAATAAATTACAAATGCTTGGTATGGGTAGAGTCATATTGGAAAATTCTGGCAATATAGGTAAAAGTTATAGACGACACGACGAAGTTGGTACGCCAATTTGCATTACAGTAGACTTTGAAACTCTTGAGAATCAAACTGTAACCGTAAGAGATCGTGATACGATGGAGCAGAAAAGACTTGGACCTGACGAGTTAATAAATTACTACGGGCAATATTTTGAGTAATAAAGAAAAGACAGATTATATAAAACCCTTACCTGAAAAACTTATTAAAAAATACAGAGAATGGAAGTCCTCTGGATTTCTAAAATATAAAGATTTGTATCAAAAATTGTCTGTGGAAGGTCAAAAGCCTTCAGCCATGATCATATCTTGTGTTGACTCTAGAGTTCAATCGACACAAATATTTGATACTGAGCCTGGAGATTTTTTTATTCATCGCAATATTGCAAATCTTGTTCCTCCCTGTGAACTAGATAGTGATAACACTGGAACTGCAGCTGCACTTGAATTTGCTGTTTGTGGTTTAAAAGTTTCTCACATCATTATCTTAGGACACTCAGGATGTGGTGGAATTAAAAATGGTTATCATTTATGTAAAAATGATAAGAAAAATGCAGATTTATTCTTTGTGAATAAGTGGCTTAGAATCTTAAAGCCTGCTTTTAGTAAGTTATCAGCTCACAGTAGTGATCAATCAGGAATAGAAGAACTTGAAAAAACTAGTATCAAAGCATCTATTGATAATCTAATTGAGTTTCCTTTTATTAAAAAAGAACTTGATGCGGGCACACTATCTATTCACGGACTATGGCATGATATTGCTTCTGGGAATTTAGAAATTCTAGATCCTGACACTATGAAATTTAAGAGTTGTTAATATAGTTTCTTAGATTTTCATTTTCTTCTTTGTAGTTCTCGATTAAATGGTTAACAACATCACCAATTGAGACAATTCCTTTTAATTCATCATTACTCATAATAAGCATATGTCTAATTTTTTTTTCAGTCATTGTTTCCATAAGTTCAGTAACGGATACATTAAGATCACAAGAAATTATTTTTTTTGTCATGATTTTAGTAACCAGTTCTTCATTGCTAAAGCTTGCTTGGTGAATTTTTCTGGCAATATCTCGTTCAGATATTATTCCAATAACTTTGCCATTAGAATCCAATATAGGCATTGCACCTAAATTATTTTTTGCTAAAGCTTCGCTAGCAGTTTTTAAAGTATCGTTTTCACCTAGAGAGTAGCAGTCTCTTTCGGCTAACTTTCTAACCAATCTTCCTGCCATATCTATTATTTTCTATTAATTTAAAACAAATATAAAGAACTATAAATAATCTAAATAATTGAAATTAATCTATTTTTTGGGTGGAAGGCTTTTTATCATGGATAGATTTTTAAGTTCACCAGCAGCCCTTCTATGTTTTGAAAGCTCTTGGTATTCAGGATCATTGAACCATTCTCTAGCTTTTTCAGGTGAGGGAAATGAAAAGATTACAGCCCTTCCTTCAAGAGGAGTTGATCCTTCAAAAGTTTCTACAGAGTCATCATACGTAACAAACTCACCACCATGCTTTTTTAGAATTGGAAAAAAACCTTTTTCATAAATGTGGTAGGTTTCTCTATCGTTAATTTTTAGATTAGCTAGCATGTATACTTTTTCATTACTCATGATTTTTTTAATTATTTATATTAAAGAGTATTGAAGTATATATATAATGAGAATAGTCTCAATTATTAATTATGGTTTATAAAATCGATAAAGAAAAAAGAGAAAAAGGTCTTGAAATAATGAAGAAGATGGGCCTCTTAAATAATGAAGACAAGCCCATTTCGAGGGATTATATGGCCCATATAGTGGATGCGCTCTATGGAACAATATGGTCTAGAGATGAAATTATTGGTCTTGAAGAAAGAAGCTTAATTACCGTAGCGGTTCTAGTTGCTCTCAACAGAGAAAATGAATTAAAGATTCATATACGTGGTGCTTTAAATCTTGGAATTTCAAAAGAAAAATTAGAAGAAATGATTTTACATGTCGCTCATTATAGTGGCTTCCCTACAGGTGTAAGCGCAAATCAGATTTTAAATGATATAGTTTTAGAATTTGAAGAAGAGAAAAAATAATATTTCATGGAAGAAACCTCTTTAGCTGGGTTGCAAAATTATGAAGTTTTAGAAACTAGTGAAGAGTGGGTGCTCTTTCATAATTGTTTCTCACTCTGCTCAAGAAAAGTAAGAATCTGTCTTAAAGAACTTAGTCTCAAGGCCAAATTGATTCATATTCACATCTTAGAAACTGGGGATAGTGAAAACTTGAGTAAAAATTTCTTAAAGATTAACCCTAAAGCTACAGTTCCAGTATTGTTACATCACGGTAAGCCAATTTACGAGTCACATGAACAAATAGCTTTTCTTGAAAAATTTAATTCAATACTAAGTCAAAGTGAAACTGTGAATCATTGGGTAAAAAGAGGTTCTTTAGTAGGAGAGCCTAATGAAAATCATGGACAATATGCAGGCAATTGCGTTTCAATATTTACAGTTCCACTATTTGTTACCATGCTTGAAAGTATTTCAATCTTTAAATTTATTGGATATTTAGTGAGGCATCCAGTTAGGTTCAGAGCCTTTAACTTTTTTTTATTTAAAATTTTAAAATATAAAGTTTTTAAAAAAGGAACTCCTTTGTCAAAAATAACAAGTTCAGCAACTGAAAATTTAAAAATTCATTTTACTACTTTGAATGAACATATGAATGAAAGAACATGGATTGATGGAGATAAGTTTAGTTTAGCAGATATTACTTGGATGGTGTTATTTCACCGCTTAGAAGAAGCACAGATCTTAAATTTCTTTATTAAAGATAGAAATAATCTAATCAGATATTTTGAAAGACTTAAAAAAAGAGAAAGTTACAAAACTGAGCTTTTAGATTATGAAGAAGACTCAATTAAAGTTGGAAAATATAAATTGAAAATAGCTTTAAGAAGTAATAAATCTCTCAGAGAATACTATAAATATATTCAATTTCTATAAACTTATTTTATCTTCTAAATTCTCTAGAACTTTAATAACAATTTCTTCAAGATTATTGCTGTTTTCATAATTAATTAAGTCATATACATACTTATCAGGCCTAAGAATTGCTCCATCACAACTATATCGCTTACAATAAGTGTCTAAATCTCTGTTAACTTTTTGACATGGTATATAGTTTTCATAATTAGACTCATCTTTTTTTTGTGTAAAATTTATAATTTTAAAATTATGTTTATCTAATTTATTTAGAGTATTATTTGAAAGATTAAGATTGCCCTTAAAGTCATTGATAACCAGACCAAAGTTCTTTCCAAGTAATTCATCTGTTGTTTTGATGTCTTCAGTTCCAATTCGAGCTTGAATTATATTAAAAAAATATCTTTCAATAGTAGCATTTTTAATTTTCTTTGCTTTATGAACTCCATTTCCTAGTCTTGTTCCAATCATAGCAGGAAACATTTTACCTGATGATCTAAAGAGGTTTTGTAACTTTAAAAATGTATTTCTTAAAAATGCCGTGAAATGATTTTTTGCGTTAATAATATTTCCCATGGTAATAGCTGCTCTAGTAATTTTATCTACATGAGGTTTTCTCTCACTTTCATAGGTTCCTAAAATTTCCTCCTTGTAAAGACCCTTCAAAACACCATTAATTTTCCATAATAGATTTTCAGCATCCCGACACCCTGAGTTCATTCCCTGACCCATGAAAGGCGGCATCTGATGAGCAGCATCTCCAAGAAGAAAAGCATTTCCAACTTGCCATTTTTCTGCAGACGCCGCATGAAAGGAATAGACGGCTGTTCTCATAAATTCAACTCTGCTATTACCGATCCATTCTTTTAAATAACTTGAAAATACTTCTTCTTTTTGTATCTCTTCGACTTTGTCACCTGGCATAAAACCTATTTCGAATCTGAATATATTTTCTACGCCCTGAATAATTGTAATTGGTCTAGATGGGTTACAATATTGAATAGCATCAACCTCTTTAAAGCATTTAAATGATTTATCAGTATATCCATCAACAACCATCCAAGTCTCATCTGCATCCAAACTATTGAGAGAAACATTCAAAAGTTTTCTTGTTTTACTATTTGCGCCATCACATCCTAAAAGATATTTGCATGTAACTTTTTCTTTTTGTTTACTTATCGTATTTTTGATACTGCAATGTATGATGCCGTCTATTTCTTGTAATTCAATTAATTCAAAACCTTTTTTAATATTGTTTGTTTTGTATTTTTCAGCATTTATACGCAGAGCCTCATCATATTGTGGCTGATGCATGAATAGTAATTTGTGTTCATAGTCATAAATTTTGAAATCATCTGTCTTAACTTTAAGAATAGAGTTTTTTTTAGTATCAAGATTATCAACACCTCGTATCTTTCTGGTTTTAATTTTCGTTTTCAGGTTACAATAAGATACAGCTCTTTTACACTCTAAGTCCCAGGTTATAGCTCTTGGAAGAGGAAAGGTTTCATTATCTTTTTCAATGATTAATGATTTTATTCCGTAATATCCAAGTAAATTAGCACAAGTTTCACCCACAGGACCATAACCAACAACAATTACATCATAATCAGGTTGCATGGGTTTTTAGAAAACTATCGTATTATCAGGCTCATCAATGACTTTATTGTTAATGATCCCTAACTTTTCTATTTCAATTCGAATTTCATCTCCTGGTTTAAGCCAATTTCTTGTCATCACAGCAGAACCTGCAGGTGTTCCTGTAGGAATGAGATCTCCTGGTTCTAATGTAAATGCAGTAGATAAGTATTCTACAAGTGTAAAACAGTCAAAAATCAAATCATTTGTACTAGCTGATTGTCTAAGTTCTCCATTGACATGAGTTTGAAGTTTCAAATTATGTGGATCTCCAACCTCATCACTTGTGACAAGATAAGGGCCAAATGGACAATGCGTGTCCCATGATTTACCCATTGTCATAGTCATCGGAGGCCCTCTCATTTGCCAATCTCTTATTGTTACGTCATTAACAACTGTGAATCCATAGATCACTTCTTTTGCCTTATCATAAGGGACGTGACGACATTTTTTTCCAATTATAAAACCTAATTCACCTTCATAATCAAGAAATTCTGATGCCCTAGGTCTATGTATTTCATCATTTGGACCAATAACAGATGTATTCTGTTTGTTGAAAATGTTTGGATATTTTTCTTGAGCTTGCCCAATAGTTTTAGCGGCAGTTTCTTTTACCTCGTCACGGTGTTCTTTATAATTTAGTCCTACAGCTAGAATTTTATTTGGTTTAGGAACTGGAGCCATTAAATTTACATCATTAATCGAGATTTTATTTTCTCCTTTTTCAATTAATGTAGTTGCTTTATCTAATCCCTCATTTCCGAGTTCAATAAAATCAATCATATTCTTCGGAAGATTTGAGGTTGAAAAATCTATGACTTCTTCTCCAATTACAGCGCCTATTTTTTGATTATCTTGGTGTAAAAATGTTACTAATTTCATAATACTATCCTTTATTGTTTATAATTTAATATTCTTAAGATTGTATTGATCGTTTTATCAGTAATTTTTTTATCAATACCATTTTCCAATTGATGACTTATAGAGTGAAGTACTAAAATCATGATTTGTTTTACTAAAAAATTATCAAACTTGACTAAAAAAGATTTTTCCTTAATCCCACTTTTGATATCCTTAATAAGATATCTGCTAATATCCTTCTCGAGTTTTACTGAAAAATCAGCAGCTTCTAAGAAAATTGTTCCCCATTCTGGAACCTGTACTGATCGTTGAATAAACTGCTTAGTTGAATTAATAAGTTTTTGTACAGGTTTTTTTGTTTTTACTTCATCTTCTTCAATAACTTTTACTAATTCAACGGCGATTAAATTAGCAACATCCTCAAAAATACTTTTTCTATCTTTGTAGTGATTATAAAAAGTACCATTTGCAATACCAGCATTCTTTGCCATTTCTTGAATTGATGATTTCTGAAAACCTTTTTTTGCAATAATATTGATTGCGCTATCAATTATAGCAGCCCGAGTTCGATCCTTTTTTGATTGCAAAGATGCTTTAGATTGGAAATAATCATTCATAATTTTCTGTACTATAAACAAAAATGAGAGTACTCTCAATTAAAAATTATGAACTATTTTGATAAAAAAATTATTTGGGTCACTGGTGCGTCATCTGGCATTGGACGTGAGTTAGCTATTCAATTATCAAAGTATGATTGTACCTTGATTCTAACAGCAAGAAGAAAAGAACAGCTTGAAGATACAAAGCTAAAATGTGGAAATGCTAATGTTCAAATTTACCCTTTTGATCTTTCAAGAATTGATGAAATTGATGATTTTTCATCAAGAGTGCAAAAAGAAGTTGGTGAAATCGATATTTTGATTAATAACGCCGGTGTATCAGCATGGTCTGGAGTAGAAGAGACAGATTTCAAAGTTTATCAAGATGTGATGACACTCGATTTCTATTCTATTGTTAAGCTTACCAAGAGTGTATTACCATCGATGATATCTAGAAAAAGTGGACAGGTTGTATCTGTTTCAAGTTTGCTTGGTAAGTTTGCTATTAAAAAGAGATCAGTCTATGCAGCTGCAAAACATGCACTACAAGGCTTCATGGATGCTTTGAGGGCAGAAGTTTACGAGCATAACATTAAAGTTAATACTGTTGCGCCTGGTTATGTGGAAACAGAAGTAGGAATTAAAGCTTTGACCGGAGACGGATCTGAATACGGAGCCAATGACCGAGGCCATGATACAAAAGGAATGAAAGCAAAAACGGCTGCAGATATGATTATTAATGCAATAGCTAAAAATAAAAGAGAGTATTATGTTATACCTTTATTAAGCTTTTCAAGATTTGCACTTTATTTAGCTCGATTCGCCCCTGGACTAGCCGCAAGGATTGCTCGAAATTATAATGAAAATGAAAATTAAGCATTGTGGAACTATACAACGATAATTTTTTACTTAGAGTCATTTATTCTTTGATTTCAATTTTATTGGTTGTTGGGATGTCATTTGCTGATTTTAATAAAACGCATGCAACACACCCTGACTGGCCGGGTCATGCAAGATTTCATGTTGTTTGGCAAGTTTTAAGTTATTATCCAATTGCAATCATGAATCTTATTATTCTTTGGATTAATATTCCTGACTTTTATTATCCATATCAATTATATTTCTGGTTATTTTGGTATTTCACTTTTTTAGGTACTTTCATTTTTTCAGCATTATTCATGCCAGTTTATGGGGGAACTTTATCTGATAGAGGAGGTCGAAAGCCATTTTTGTACACTTTTGGAGAAAGATTAAGCATTAAACCTGGGAAGCAAAAACATTTGCCATTCAAAATCAAGGGAGAGACAAAAACATATCGTTTTGATGAGAATGCTCATAACATGATAGCGCCAACATTAATAATAATTGTTAGTACATTTCTATTTTTAGAGTCATGAGTAAAAAACTCTCGCGAAGATCATTTTTAAAAAAAACTGTAGCTGCTGCCGCTCTAACTGGAATGGGTACAATTCTTCTTACCCAGAAGGCGCCTGCAAATATTTCTCATAATAAGAAGCCAAATATATTGTTTATATTGAACGATCAGGAGCGTGCATGGCCTTATATTCCATCACATGTAGAATTGCCAGCCAGACGATACCTAGAGAGTATTTCAACATATTTCAATCGCTCATACACATCTACACCTCTTTGTTCACCATCCCGAAGCTCTATTTATACTGGTCAACATGTTCAGTTTACTGGAGTTTGGGATAATACAGTTGCACCTTGGGTACCGGGTTTATATGACGGAGTAAATACCATTGGTCATCTCTTAAGAGAAAATAACTATTTAACAAGTTATTTTGGTAAATGGCATTTGACCAACATTACAGAAAGTCAGGTTGACCCCAACTCTCTCGGTTTCGATGGTATGAAAAAAATGTTTAATAAGCATGGGTTTACAGTTTCAAATCAAGAAGGAGAAAAGGATTTAGGTCAGGGTGGTTTCATACATGACGGCCCAACTGCTAAAAATGCCGCGAACTTTATTTATGAAAACAAAAACTCCTCTACTCCATGGGCTACTTTTGTAAATTTTGTGAACCCGCATGATATAATGTTTTTCAGAGCAGATGAATCAATAAAAGGATCAGGTTTTATTGGGGATCACCAAAAATTTCAACCTTCAGACCCGTTATATAATGTTGAGCACAAAGTGGTATTTCCTAAAAATTTTGGTCATATGCCTGATGAAGTCAGCGCCTGGGATCCATCAGAAATAATGAATATTGTTTATGGAGAGATACCATTCAATCGACCAGATTATTGGAAAAGATTCATAAATTATTATTATAATTGCCTTAGAGATGTAGACAGACATATCAATACAGTTATTGAGTCTCTGAAGGCAACCGAACAATTAGATAATACTATTATATTTATGATTTCAGATCATGGAGAGCTTTTAGGTCAACATGGAACGAGAGGTAAAATAGCTTTCTGGGAAGAGTCAGTGAGAGTTCCTACATTAGTTTATCACCCTGAGCTTGGAAAAAATAATAAGTGTGAATCAATAATTTCAAATATTGATTTTGTTCCAACAATATTAGAATTTGCCGGATTAAGTGCCAATCAAATTGCAAATGATTATCCTGAGCTTAAAGGAAATAGCTTTGCGTCGCTTGTCGAAAATGTAGATGGATATAATAAGAGGGATGATGAAGGGCACCTTATTCAAGGAGTTCAAATAATTCCATCAGTATTTGATATTAATGAGAAGATAAGACAAATTGGCTTAGCCGAAACTTATTATGAGAAAATTAAAGCCTTCGTCACCGAGGGATCCTTTTTACCAGATTTCTCTCTACCATATAATTATAAAGCCGTTATAGATCAGAGATATAAATTTGTAAGAAGTTTTTCTCCACGTTCAAATCATAATCCTAAAAGTTTAGATGAGTTATTTGAAAAGAATGAATTTATTCAATTGTTTGATCTTGAGAATGATCCTTATGAAATGCAAGATCTAGCAAATGATCGATCTAATGATAATTTAATTATAAAGATGAATAATAAGTTAAATTATTTAGTTGATAAGGAAATTGGATTAGAAAATCACGTTATTCATTTACCAGGACCAGACTGGTTCTGGACGATGTAGCAAAAGATTATGTCAGAAAAAAAAATAGTTTTAAATTTAGATCTATATAAAAAATTTAGATCAAGTGATGCGCCAGATACTTTTCATCATGTATCATTTAAGACAATGAATTATGATCGGATGATTGACTTTTATGAGAATTTATTTGGTTGTAAATCGATGTATAAGAGTAAAGAAATTACTTTTATGACTTTTGATGAAGAGCATCATCGAATTGCAATAGCAAACACTAAACCTGTTTTTGATAATTTAGGATTTATTCCAAAGATTGTTATGAATTTTAAGAACTGGATTAATCGAGCAGTTCCTACTCTTGTTGGTCTTGATCATATTTCTTATCGATTAAATCCTATCGATCAATGGTTTGATTTTTATTTTAGGGCAAAAAAACAAGGGTTAGAGCCTTACTGGACAATAAATCATGGATGGATTAGTGGAATTTATTATAGAGATCCTGATGGAAATCTGGTTGAAATTTTTTATGAACATTGGAGAAATGACGGGGAATTTAAAGAAGAAGTCGCAAAAAAGGGATTCCCTGAAGAGCCAGTTGGAACCAATATGGACATCGAAGTTCTATATAAAATGTATAAAGATGGAGTTCCTTACAAAGAGTTAGTACAAAAAGGTAATACAGTTCCAAAGGGTAAAAAGCCTATTTCAGGCATAGAGGCTGCAATGAATATGCGTAAAAAGTATAAATGACCTATGTATAAATACCTTCTATGGAGTTTAAAGTTAGGTGTTGTAACCAATTTATTTCTTTTCTTTAAATCTTTAAGCGAGCCTATTTCCTCAGTCGATTTTTATTTATTAGCCCCAGCACAATTACTATTTATAATATCGGCTTACCGCTGTCTTTTCCCAAACAATTATTCTAAAAAAATTGTACTCCATGATACTTTTTTTTCATCAATATTTTTGACACGTTTTTTAGTTACTTTTGTTGAGATTGCCTACATTTATCAATTTAGTTACGTCCTTAGATTAATTAACGATGATCAATTTCTAATAGTTGATTTGTTGTCTTGGATAATGGTTTTGCAAGTTAGTATTTCACAATTTTTTGTTTGGTCAGCAATTTTATTGAATGAAGAAAATTTATACTACTATGAAGAACTAGGATGGTTTGTTATTTTCTCAATAAATACTATTCTCAGCATATTTTTATATTTATTTGCTGAAATTAATAATACTCAAGTGGTTCTACTTATTATTAGTATTGCTTTTGGTTTTTTATATTTACCATGGCAAGTAATTCATCTCAGAATGATAAAAAAAAGAGTAAGACAAATGAGTCAATCTGAGGGAAGTTTACCTGAATTTAAGTCAGAAATTTTCTTTAAAGGATTAAGAGAGTCTTTTTATGAGAGAATAAAGCGCACTGATTATGAGTCATGGGGAGGTTGGGTAGGCATGACTTGGATGTATAATTATTGGATTATATTAATTCCTGGATGGATGTTTTACATTCTTTATATATTTTCAATGTGAAATTTATAACTCTAGGCCAAAGTCTACGTTGTTGATACTATGAGTTAGTTGTCCTGTTGAAATTCTATTTACACCTGTCTTTGCTATTGCATCAAGATTTTTTAAACTAACATTTCCTGAAGCTTCACATTCAAATTTATTATTGACGAGTTTTAAACATTTTTTTATTTGCGACACATTCATATTATCTAATAGAACAACATCTATTTTTTTATTCAGAATTTGTTTTAACTGAGATATTTTATCAACTTCGACTGTTATCTTTTTTTTTGGATAAAACATTCTTACTTGATCAATACTATCAACAATATTATCTGCTTTTGAAATATGATTATCTTTTATGAAAAAAAAGTCATCGAGTGTCATTCTATTAATATTTGCACCCCCTATAGAAAGAGCATATTTTTGTAATTCTCGAATTCCAACAATAGTTTTACGAGTAGAGTAAATTTTGGAACCATATTTTTTAGCTATTTTTGAATATCTATTTGCTTTTGTAGCTATGCCTGACATAAGTCCTAAAAAATTAAGAGCAGTCCGCTCAGCAGCAAGAATAGCCTGGGTATTGCCATAAATTTTTAAAATTGATGAACCTTTCTTCAGTATTAAGCCATCCTTTTTTTGTTTACCGATCTTTATTTTTTTATCTAAAAGTTTGAATGCCTGAATAGCAAACTCAACCCCACAAAGAACTGCATCTTCTTTAAGTTTAATCTCAGCAGATGAGTTATGATTTACGGGAATAGTTGCTTGAGATGTAATATCGCCTAATATTCCGAGATCTTCTTTAAGAGCAGTACTTACTTGAGATTTTATATATTTTTTAGAGAGCAACATGTTTATCATCAACACGCAGTTGAGCAGTTTCCAGTATCTTTTGGATATCTAGTTCCATCGATTTCAAATCTTGATCTATATTCAACTTAAATTTGTCATTTTCAGCAGTATAATCTGATCTTAGATGGCAACCACGACTCTCTTTTCTTTTATAGGCTCCAGCAATTATAAATTTACTAACTAAAATCATATCATTAAGTTTTGCTGATAAGCCTTTTGACTCTCTTTCAATTCTTAAAATATCTTTCAATCCCCTTATTATCGATTGAGAATTTCTAACAATGCCTAAGTTTCTCATCATTGATGAGCGAAGCTGCCAGATATATTTTTTTGCTCTTATTTTGTTTCTTGTCTTTTCTTTGTATGTTTTAATAAATGTCTGACTTACATTATCTATCTTTTTAATTGGATTTTTATTAATTTCTTCTGCAACAATTTTAGCAAATACAAGAGACTCTAGAATTGAATTTGATGCAAGTCGATTGGCCCCATGAATACCTGTAGCAGCTACTTCTCCACAACACCAAAGTCCTTCAACTGATGAACGACCCTTGAGATCTGTTTTTACTCCTCCAATATGATAATGAGCTACAGGAATAATTGGTATTAATTCAGAACTTGGATCTATATCAGCCTTGTCACAATATGATTTTACTTGAGGGAACTGTTTACCAAAATCACTTCCAATATTTTCTCTACAATCAAGAAATACAGAGTTTCCTTTTTCAATTTGATCAAAAATACTTTGAGCAATAATATCTCTTGAGGCTAATTCAGCTTGTGGATGGACATCAAGCATGAATCTTTCATTATGCTGATTAACTAATGTTGCACCTTCCCCACGTATCGCTTCTGTTGCAAGGGGAGTAGGATCAAGACCAAAATCTAGGCCAGTTGGATGAAATTGAACAAACTCCATATCAGTTATGATAGCCCCTGCTTCTGCCGCAAGAGCAATACCTTCGCCGTAAGATGTACGAGGGTTGGTAGTATTGGCAAAGATGCCACCAAGCCCCCCAGTTGCTAAAATGACATTAGGGCTTTGAATGACCACATGGTTTTCAGGTAAATTTTGATTATTTAAGTGTCCAATTACTCCATAAATCGTATTGTTTTCCATCATAATGCTGTCAATAGACACATTTTCTAGAACAGTTATATGCTCAGAGGACCTCACTTTTTCTGTAAGCCCACGCATAATTTCGATACCAGAGCTATCACCCTTAGATTTTACAATTCGATTGAAACTATGAGCAGCTTCTAATCCAAGATTAAAAGTTCCATCTGGATTTTTATCAAATTCAATGCCTATATTTTCTAAATCTGTAATTATATTAATGGACTCAGAAATAACTTCTCTAACCACCTCAGACTTTGCTAACCCCTTTGCTGTTGCAAGAGTATCACTTATATGACTTTCATTACTGTCTTCTTTTGCAAAAGGTGCTGCAATACCACCTTGTGCCCAACTACTTGACGTATTTATTCCGAGAGAGTTTTTAGTGATTACACAAACTTTTCGTGGAGCTAAGTTTAAAGCTGCATTTAGGCCTGCGACTCCACCGCCTACAATGACCACATCGGGAGAATATATGCTGTCAGTCATTATTTTTGTCTGCCAATTTCAAGCATACGATCAATTGAGAGGCGCGCCTTGTCAATAATTTGATCATCAACAGTGACTTCATGTTGATCAAATCTAAGTGCATCATAAATCTTTTTCAAAGTAATACGTTTCATATGAGGGCATAAATTACAGGGGCGAACAAATTCTACATTAGGGTTTTCTATTGCAACATTATCACTCATTGAACACTCAGTAACCATGATGACTTTCTCAGGTTGGTTATCTTTTACATAGTTATTCATTCCTGCAGTTGAACCTGTAAAGTCACTTACTTCAATTACTTCAGGAGAGCATTCTGGGTGCGCTAAAACTACAATATTTTCGTGCTGTTCTTTGTAAGCTAAGATTTCCTTAGCCGTAAAACGTTCATGGACTTCACAGCGACCTTTCCATGAAATAATTTTTACATCTGTTTGATTAGCAATGTTTTGCGCTAAAAATTCATCAGGTAAAAATATAACTTTATCAGAATTTAATGACTCTACTACTAACTTAGCATTTCCAGATGTACAACAAACATCGGTTTCAGCTTTGACTTCAGCAGATGTATTTACATAAGTGACAACCGGCACTCCTGGATACTTTTGTTTAAGTAATCGAATATCCTCTGCGGTAATTGAGTCAGCCAATGAACATCCAGCACGCATGTCTGGAATAAGTACTTTTTTATTAGGGCTAAGAATTTTTGCTGTTTCAGCCATAAAATGGACCCCACAAACAATAATAGTATCTGCTTCGCTATCCCTTGCTTCATATGCAAGTTTTAATGAGTCTCCCACGATATCAGAAACACAGTGAAATATTTCTGGTGTTTGATAATTGTGCGTAAGAATTGTAGCATTTTTTTCTTTTTTAAGTTTCTTGATCTCATGGATCAAAGGCGCATGAAATGGCCATTCAACTTCGGGAATAATCTTAGAAACAGATTTATAAAGTTCAGCTGTTGAGGCTTTAACCTCAGCATTGTAATCAGATGGATATGATAGTTCTTGTTGCATAATAATTTTATTCAATAATTATTTATAACAATTATAGTTAATTGTATATATTTCAACTCCTTCTAGTTTTGAGCTAAAAATAGGGTTTTGCCGTCGTGCTGGAATTGGTAGACAGGCTGGTTTGAGGGATCAGTGAACATAGTTCGTGCGAGTTCGAGTCTCGCCGACGGCACCATTAATATCCAAACCAAGGCTGATGATTTATTACAAAATTGCAGCTATCACTGCACAAGTTCATTTTTTTTAAATCCTCTCCTTGTATTTTTCGCATATCAATTGAAGCAAAATAATATCTATCATGTTTTGCTATTATTTTTCCAACCACCTGATCATTAGCATAAATATTCTCGTTTTCATCTTCATGATCATTTTCTCGATCACTAATAAGAGAAAATATAATTTTTGGTATTTTATTTTTTAATTTCATTCGAGCTGTTACTTCCTGACCAACATAACAGCCTTTTTTAAAGTCAATACCATTTAAAAGATGAATATTTGCCTCTAGTGGATATACTTTTTTTAATTTTGATAATAATGATGATGGAATAACCCCATTTTTAAAATAATTTAAATCAATATCTTCATTGTTAATTTCATATTCTTGTCCATCAATGAGATTATCTTCTGTTATTACATGAGCACCTAACTCTATAAGTCTTGGATCAATTACTAATAATGAATTATTTGATACAAATGAATTTCCTGCAAAAATTTCACTTTTATTTAATGTTGTTTTTAAATTTTCAAAATCAATAAAATAATACTGAAAGGTAGATGACACATCTGTAATTTCAACTTTTGATCTTAATTTATAAATTTTGAGTATCTTTATCAAATCTTCAGTGAAATCAGAATAACAGAGAATATAAAAGTTGTTTTTGTAATCAGATAAAATTAAGTCTGCAATAAGTTTTCCCTGTGGATTAAGAAGACAAGTATAAATAGAGTTTTTATTAGAAACCTTTGAAACATCATTTGTAAAAATATTATTAAGAAATTCAACTCTATCTTGACCAGAAATTTCTAATACAGATATATTCTCATTTTTGCTTACTTTCATAAGTGAATTGATAATTTCATATTAATAATAATATTTTATATATATATTTATAAAAATGAAAATTCTAGTTGTAAGCTATTCACGTATAGGAGATACAATTTTAGCTACTAGCCTCGTAAATTATTTAATTCAAAAATACTCAAAAGCAGATTTCACCATTGTTACGAGCTCAATTTCTAAGGATATATTTACGGATATGCCTGGACTAGAACAACTTATCGTAGTTAATAAGCAGAGGTATGCAGGACACTGGTTTAAAATTTGGAATTTAGTCAAGGATAAGAAATGGGATTTGGTGATTGATTTAAGGTCAAGCTATCTATCATATTTTCTCAAGACAAACGAAAGAAAAATTTTTAAAGGTAATGAGCATGAACATAAGCTAGAGCAATTTTCAAATTTTTTAAAAATAGATAATAATATTCAACCCACCATTTGGGCTAACGGAGAAAAATATAAAAATATTCTTAAGTCAAAAAAAATTGGAGAGAATTTTATTTGTGTTGCACCAATTTCAAATTGGCAAGGTAAAGATTGGCCAATAGAGAAATATTTTGAACTTTTTGACAATGAGTTTTTCAAAGATTATGAAATTGTTATTTTGGGCGCATCAAATAAATCCTCTGACAATATGAAGATTAAACACCTGAAAGAGTCATTATCTACAAAAGTAGTTAATCTAATAAATCAAGCTGA
>CEOC01131027.1_pt1 | contig 16719 bp, 24 predicted proteins | sample 356191 | NCBI WGS metagenome assembly CEOC01 (sample SAMEA2619952, study PRJEB7988) | marine metagenome | biome: marine biome (ENVO:00000447); feature: deep chlorophyll maximum layer (ENVO:xxxxxxxx); material: "saline water (ENVO:00002010), including plankton (ENVO:xxxxxxxx)" | depth 17 m
TGCATTTTTTGTATAACTGGATTAATTACAGCTTGAAATTCTTTTTCTTTTTCTTCTAATTCCATTTTTTCTGCAGAAACATTATTAGATAACCAACTAATTGCTTCACTGCATTTTTCATTTATTAAATCCTTATCTTCATCGGATAATTTTTCTTGGACATTATCGTCTGATAACATACTTTTAGTTTGATAAACTAAATTCTCGAAACTATTTCTGGCTTCTACCTTTAGTCTATTATTTTCATCATCAGTCTTATATTTCTCAGCTTCGTCAACCATTCTCTGTATTTCTTCATCACTTAATCTGCCCTTATCATTTGTAATCTGTATTTTATTTTCTTTTCCAGTAGATTTTTCTACTGCTCCAACATTCAAAATACCATTAGAGTCAATATCAAATGAAACTTCTATTTGTGGTGTTCCTCTAGGCATAGGTGGAATACCATCTAAAATAAATTCGCCTAATTTATTATTATCTTTAGTCATAGCACGTTCGCCTTCAAATACCTGAATTTGAACACCAGGTTGGTTATCAGCATAAGTCGAAAAGGTCTGTGATTTTTTACAAGGGATAGAATGATTTCTTTCAATAAGTTTTGTCATAATACCTCCAGCAGTTTCTAAACCTAACGATAAAGGTGTAACATCTAGTAAAAGTAAATCTTTCAGAGTTTCGGATTTATTATTCCCACTTAAGATAGCTGCTTGTACTGTTGCACCATATGCTACTGCCTCATCTGGATTTATTGATTTACATAATTCTTTACCATTGAAATAATCTGAAAGCATGTCTTGGATCTTTGGGATACGAGTAGAACCACCAACTAAAACAACTTCATCAACCTTATTTTTAGAAATACTGGCATCTTTTAATACTTTTTCAACAGGAACCATACATTTTCTAAAATAATCCATATTCATATCTTCAAATCTAGCACGCGTAATAGTAGAATTGAAATCAATTCCATCATGTAAAGAGTCTATTTCAATTACCGCTTGTGTCGAAGACGATAGTGTACGTTTAGCTCTTTCACATGCTGTTCTAAGTCTTCGTAAAGCACGCTGATTGTCTCCTATATCTTTTCTATGTTTTTTCTTGAATTCTTGCTTGAAATATTCAACCATACGATTATCGAAATCCTCACCACCTAAATGTGTATCTCCTGCCGTAGCCTTAACTTCAAATATTCCTTCATCAATTGTTAATAACGAGACATCGAAGGTTCCACCACCTAAATCAAAAATAAGTACAGTTTTTTCATCGCCTTTTTTATCTAATCCATAAGCTATTGCAGCAGCAGTGGGTTCATTAATAATCCGTAAAATATTTAAACCTGCTATGGTACCAGCATCTTTAGTAGCTTGTCTTTGGGCATCATTAAAGTATGCGGGAACTGTAACAACAGCATTATTTACTGCCTTTCCGATATAAGCTTCTGCTATTTCTTTCATTTTTAGTAAAATCACAGATGATATCTCTTCAGCACTAAAAGTCTTAACTTCATTTTTATATTCAACTTTTATCATAGGTTTATCATTAGAATCAGGTGCAACTTCAAAAGGCCATAATTTAATGTCATCTTTAATAATGGTATCTGTAAATTTACGTCCAATTAGTCGTTTTGCATCAAAAATAGTATTGGAAGGGTTCATAGCTGCTTGGTTTTTTGCAGCATCTCCTATAAGGCGTTCGCTTTCATTGAATGCAACATAAGATGGTGTAGTACGATTACCTTGATCATTGGCTATTATTTCTACTCTATCATTTTGCCAAATACCAACACATGAATATGTAGTACCTAAATCTATACCTACTGCTAATTCAGTCATAATAACTTATATTATATTAAATCTTTAATTTATTTTTATTTTAATTTAATATATGAAAAAGATTACGATAGAAGGAAATAGTAATATAAAAAAAGTTATTCCAGAACAATATGATAGTACAAGAAAAGATATTAAAAAAAATGAAATTGATGATAAACTACTAGAACATAATAAGCAAATAGAAATAATTAATAAATTATATTTAAATGATGTAAGCAATAATGAGAAGATGGTAACTAAATTTATAAAAAGTAAATTAAATAGTTACAAACAACAAGATATTAAAAATAATATCTATGGTGAAAAATTTTTTATTAAAGAAGATAAAGTTATTGAAATGTTAGTTAAATGTAAACTAAGATGTTTTTATTGTAGTAATGAGATTTTTTTGATATATAAAGAAATTAAAAATAAGTATCAGTGGACTTTGGATAGAATTAATAATGATATGGGTCATAATAATGATAATGTAGTAATAAGTTGTTTAGATTGCAACTTAAAGAGAAGAAATCAAAATATAAACAAATTTTTATTTACAAAAAAACTTAATATAATTAAAAATTAATTTAAACTTAAAAGTATAAGAATTATAAATATAATGTCAGGCTATGTTACTCAAAATGATTTATTATTAAAAAACTTAAAAGATTTTTATAATAAAGATGATCGTATAGATATAATGTTACGTGTTATAAATGGAGAATCAAAAATATCTTTAAGAATAGTAGATTGGTTTGTAACGAATTATGCTAAAGAAAAATATATTGTTTATCCGTTAGAAGATGATAAAAGAATTAAAGTATATGATAGTTATAAATTAAATTTGAGAGCTTATTCAAAAAAAAGATTTGATCCATTTTGTAGATGGGATCGAATAACGATACCATATAAGGAGGGTAAGCATATTCAAACTACGATAGGACAATTAAATTTTTTTAAATGGGCAATTGAGAACAAAATAATCGAATATATAGATGAAAACTATGAATCGATAGAAAAAGATATGAATAGTAGAAATAGCACATCTAAAAAAAATAATAATAATGTTGACAATAAAACAAGAAAAAAAAGAGAAGAATTGTCTATACATGCAGTTAAAAGTGTTAAAAAAGAGTCAGTAGATATTATAGTTAAATTTGGTTAATTTTAAATTTAAATATAAATATATTAAATTACATAATGGGAAATGAACAATCTTGTATTAATAAAGTTAACTTTGAAGATATCAAAAAAGTTGATAAAAATGATTATATATTGATAAATACATTACATAGTAGTAACCAACAATGCTTAATAGTAAATACTATTCCTATTGATAAAGAAGTACAAGTAGTAGAAAAAGCTATAAAAGAAAAGAAAATAATTATTATTTATGGTAAAAATACAAATGATTACACTATATATAAAAAATATAATCAGTTAGTATCCATGGGACATAAAAATACTTATTTGTATTGTGGTGGATTATTTGAGTGGCTTTTACTGCAAGATATATATGGCGGTGAACAATTTAAAACCACATCTAACCAATTAGATATTCTAAAATATAAATCAGATAGCGATTTAAATAAACTTTTAATTAAAAATTGAATTAATGTCTATTATTATTAATATAATAGACATTATGCAGTTTTCACAAACGAAACTCAATTATATTGAATGGAATAGCATAGAAATACCTACATCTTCAAATGAATTAGAAATTTTGAACCTAATTACAAACGCTTATCATAATATTGATTATAAATATAATAAACTAAATTCTTTATTGGATATCTTAAAGCTTGAATCTAATAATGGATCCAGTTATGATACCTATCTATACGAGAAATTTATCAAAAAAACAATAGATAATTTTATTAAAAAATACAATTTAGATTATAAATATTCTAGTAATGAACATAAAATAAAAATCAAAAAAGCTGATGAAATAAGAATTGAATCGTTGAGAAAACTTGTCGAAAACAATAAAGTTGTATTTGAATTTTTATTAATTGATATTATAAAAAATTTATTTAAATCAAAAAAAAATAAAATGTATTATTACTTTTCATTATTTAACATATACAAATTAGATGTTAAAAATATAAATAAATATGTTAAAAATTTTGTAGAATATATACTTGATGTATTTAAGTTAGATATACCTATTGAATTGTTAGTTAATAATGCTGATAGTATTATTGAAAAAAATGAATATATATACAAATATCAGGATTACCAGTTATATGACCATCAAAAAGAACTTTTTACTATTATTAAATATCCTAAACCAAAACTTATTCTATATAAAGCTCCTACTGGAACTGGAAAAACTATGAGTCCAATTGGTATCTCAGAAGAATATAGAGTAATATTTGTATGTGCAGCTAGACATGTAGGATTAGCTTTGGCAAAAGCCGCCATTTCTAAAAAAAAGAAAATCGCATTTAGTTTTGGTTCTGATGATATTGAAGATGTTAAATTACATTATTTTGCAGTATCTTCTTGTATTAGAGATAAAAGAAATGGAACAATTAAAAAAGTAGACAATACATGTGGTGAAAAGGTAGAAATTATAATTTCAGATATTAAATCATACCCATCAGCAATGAATTATATGTTAGAGTTTAATAAAAAAGAGAATATAGTTTTATATTGGGACGAACCAACCATTAGTTTAGATTATGAAGAACACGAATTGCATAATTATATTAAACATAATTGGAAAATAAACATTATACCAAATATAGTTCTTTCATCTGCAACATTTCCATCTGATTATGAGATTAATGATAGTATAGAAGATTTTAAAACTAAGTTTGGTGAAGAATCATTCGTTCATACCATTTCCAGTAATGATTACAAAAAAACAATACCTATTTTAGGCAAGGATAACAAGATAAAGTTACCACATAATAGTTGCGATTCTTATGAAGAATTACAGAAATCTATAAATTATTGTAGCAATAATTTGACAATTCTAAGATATTTCGACATTAAAAGCATTATACTATTTACAATTACTATGAAAAATAAAAATTATATTAAAGAAAGATATACTATTGAAAATTATTTTGAAACAATAGAAGATGTCACTATTTCAAATATTAAATTATGGTATTTAGAATTACTTAAAAATATATCCTTTGATCAATTTACAGATATTAAGTCTCTAGATACAGATGTATTCTTTAATAGTACTATTAATATTACTACTAGTGATTCTGCTACACTTACAGATGGACCTACAATATATATGACAGATGATATAATTAAGGTAGCTAAATTTTGTTTGCAAATTGCTAAAATACCACCATCTATAGTTATTGATATACAAAAGAATATAGAATATAATAACAATTTAAGTAAAAAAATCTCACAACTAGAAAAAGACTTGGATGATGGTACAAAAAAAGATCAAGAAAAAGAAAAAAAAATTAGTGATGGTAGAATTGATGAATCTATGAAAATCTTAACTAAACAAATTAATACCTTGAGAGGATTAATTAAAAATATTGAACTACCCGAACGCTATATTCCTAACAAAAAAGAACACTCTGAAAAGTGGGATTATGAGTACAATGATAAAATATTTACAAGTGATATACAGAGTGAAATAGTTGAAAAAATATTACTTTTAGATGATGTTGATGATATATGGAAAATATTGCTATTGATGGGTATTGGTGTTTTTGCTAATCATGAAAATAAAAATTATGTAGAAATTATGAAATTACTATCGCAAGAACAAAAATTATTTATGATTATAGCATCTACTGATTATATCTATGGCACTAATTATCAATTTTGCCATGGTTATATTGGAAAAGATCTAAATAATCTAACTCAAGAAAAAACTATTCAAGCTTTGGGTCGTATAGGTAGAAGTAAGCTACAACAAACATATACACTCAGATTTAGAGACGATAATTTAGTTAAAAAAGTATTTATACCTCAGGATTATAAACCTGAAATAATTAATATAAATAAATTATTGTCTAGCTGTTAAATATTAGCATATTATTCTAATAAGACGTTTTCAGATATCCCACCCTCACCTATATTAATACGTGTACGCATTAATGACCGCCATATAGAATTACTTGGATCAAGTTCTGGATTATTAATTATGTTATTGTTATTGTTATTGTTTTCAATAGTGTTATTATTTATATTTTCTTCAATCATATCAGATATTATATTATGTATTCTGTTATTTCTATTTGAGTAACTATATAAAACTCTATCGCTGTGACTTTCTGGAAATATATTTAAAATTCTTTCAGATGTTGTAGTAAAAGTAGGTGTAGTATTAGTTATTGGTGGGAAAATAACTTCATCATTATTTACATTTATATTATCTCTAAAAATATTCCAAAATTCCGACAATTCTGACGCGACGTCCGCCGCGCGCGCGGCGCGCTCGCGCGCTACACTGTCTATTATTCTATAATTTTGTTTTACAGGTTCTCGACAGGTTGGACATTTATCGTTTCTCAAATTCCATTTATTAAAACATTCTTCACAAATCAAATGATCACATCTATAATATTTTTTATTAATAAAACATTTTTCATAACAACATGGACACTCTTTCATAGTTATATTTCTAAAAAATCTCTGTATTGTTTTAACTGCATCAATTTTTATCAAGTAAGATATTCTTGAGCTTTTTACCTTAGATACATCGTTATAAAATATAGATTCAGGTATAGAATACATATAATCTGGTTTTATAACTAAATTAATATAGTCTTTTGTAAATACTTTTTTAATAGAATCATCTGAATCAATAATTATTTTATTATTATACAATAATTTAAAGTTATTAATATTACATTTTTCACATATAAATGGCTTAATCAATCTTAACATTTCCGTTACGCTTGTACAATTGTTAAAATCATATACACCAGTAGTACCAGATTTGTATAGTTTACATACAAATCTTATAGTATTAAGCATCTGTTTTTTTGGCCATTGTTCCATGTTTTATTTAAAGATATTAAATAATATTAATATTGATTCAATTATTAATATTATAATCCTGCTCTACCCTGTTTTAAATATAATGCTATCAAAAAAGAGCCTAATCCTATTACATATACATGTATCCAGTGTGGAGGACACTTATCTTTCATACCAAACATAGCTGCTAATTTGCAATGTTGTGAATGAGGAAATAATCCCCAAAATATCGCATTAGCTAAAAAAAATAATGTCAATAATGAATGCATTTGGCTAGAATTTTTCATATTCATTATAATATATATATATATATAAAATTGAAAGCTAATAAATTTTATAATTATAACTAAAGAAAGATGTTCTACAAATTCCTAACCTTCACATCTGTTTATTGTGCTCATATTTCTATCAGTAAATATGAATCTCCTCCCACCCGTTGGATGACCGATGGTATTACTATTGTAGGGGTTACTGATGGAATGTGTAATATTGAAACCAGTGTTAGAAAAGAATCTAAGTGGGGAGCTGGTATAACAACTGCTGTTTACAAAGCTAATAATATTGTTAGTAGTCTTCAAAATAGTAATTTTAAAGTTATTTCTAATCCATATTATCAATATGGTGAACCAATTAATGGTGACATTAATCCAGACTCTATTAATGCTAAGATTATGTTTTATTATGGTGATTGTAAGATCGTAATGAAGAATGAAAGTAATATTAATGAAAAAGAGTACCTGGAATCTTACTCTATAGTTAATAATTGTGCTAATAAATTTCTATATAATTCAGTTGAAAGCTTAGATAGTGATAATAAAAAAAATGATAACGATAAAGTGACTAGTGAGTTTGTTGGAATTATTATAGGTTCTACATTAGGAGCAATAGTAGTTCTGTTTATACTATATCAAATTTTAGTAAAAATTTGCTGTAATGAGGGTAGATTTGAAAAATAATAAATAATTATGTATAATGTTTTATCATTTCAATAGTATTTATTTCATTTTTTATTGCAGTTAAAATTAATTTTATAGGTTCTACTAAATCTTTATTATCATTATTAGCAATTAAAGGGATAAGTAATTCTAAAGTATGTATTTGTAATTTTATAGTTTTAAATTCATCTATTCTCGACATAAGCTCGCTGCGATAAGTCGAAATATACCCATAGATTGGTTCTTTCATTATTTCATGTAATCTATATTTTTGATTGTATGTATTTAAAACATTTACTGCTTGCAAAGCGTGTTCATAGTCTATCTCTTGTTGTGTTGAGCGTTCAGGACCATCAGGTGGCATTAATATTAATAAAAAAATATTCTTAATTTAATTTTATTAAAATAGAAATTGAAAAGTAGTAAATGACAATAATCTTATTATAATAGGAAGCAATAATGCAAATACAAATAATTTATACTTTTTTAATTTATAAATTTTGGCTAATATCGGTGATTTTTCATACTTTAAATTCGTAATAATATTTACTGACTCCATTGTTAAATTATCTTTAATTTCGTCAATTGTTGTTATATGGTGATGATCGCCTGTTAGAAATACACTGGTTATAGCCATAGCAGTACCAATAGCTATTTCTTTTTGAATAGTAGTAGGTGATACAGGCTGTGTCATATGCATCAAAGTAGGACAACTACGTGCTTTTTTTATAGGTGCTATTATAAAAGCAGCCATGTTCCTACCGGTCATTTATTAGATTATTAATAATTCAATTTAAATTGAATTATTAATATATATTAATAAAGTATATAATAGATATTATGGAAAGAATATTTCCATTTTTACATGAAGATGTATTATATATAATAAATGACTATGCTAAAGATAATGTAAACAAGAAAGAATTATGCAATGAAATTTTTAATGAATTCTTAGCTTTAAATTTAATGAAAGTAAATATAAGATATCAATGGGTTTTACTTGTTATTTCTATGAATTTTAAAAATATAAATCAATTCTTAGAATTTTTAGAAATAGCAAATTCGGATTTTAGTGATATTAATAATAATGGTATTCCTATAGCATTAGAAGAGAATAATAGAATAATATACTATAGTAAGGATACTATCAATAAACTCATAGAATACTATAAAATACCTATTGGGTCAAGATTAAAAATATACCATTATTTTGTTAAAAATTATAGATTTAATAAATCTAATGTTAATAGAGATTTAGAATTTATGGAAGAAAGAGTAATTGATATGATGATGGATGCTATAATATAATATTGAATCAATATTAAAAATTATATAGATTTAATATATAATGTTTATGAATATAACATTACTTTTCTTATATGTCTATAATTTTAATGACTTTTTAATTCCAACACCTGTACCTACATACTCATCGTCTACCACACCAACTAGCTTTCCAACATATATGCCAACAAAATCTAACGAAGGTTGTACTTTTAAAAGAAATATTTTCAGTAAATGCAGCAAGTTTGATGACCTAGAATTTAATACTGTTATACCAGAAAGCATAGATTGGAGAGACTATGGTATGGTTACTAATGTTAAAAATCAAGGAAATTGTGGTAGTTGCTGGTCATTTTCTTCTACAGGAGCAATGGAAAGTGAATATGCTATCAAAACTGGTAAATTAATTAATTTATCTGAACAGGAATTAATAGATTGTATTAGATTAGAAGGTTGTAATGGTGGTGAGATGGAAGATGCTTTTTTATATGTTATGGATAATAGGTTGTGTAGTGATGCAGAAATACCTTATGAAGCACAAGATGACACTTGTGGCGAGTGTTTGGATGGCATTAAAATAGATGATTGTGTTGAAGTTCCAAGTGGAAATGAAACTGCTCTGAAAATGGCGGTAAGTAGAGGGCCAGTATCCGTTGCAATTGAAGCAGATACATTAACATTTCAAACATATAAAGGTGGTATATTAGATTCATCTAAATGTGGTACTAACTTAGATCATGGTGTATTAGTTGTAGGCTATGGTGAAGAGGATGGTGTAAATTATTGGATAGTAAAGAATAGTTGGGGTGAAGATTGGGGAGAAAACGGCTATGTTAGAATCAAGCGTTCAACAAGCGGTGAAATACAGGATGGAACATGTGGAATAGCCCTTCAAGCATCTTATCCTGTAATTTACTAATTATTTAAATTGAAATAAATTTTATAAATTTAGTATAATTTAAAGATGAATTATACTAACATAACTAATATTACCAGTACAAATAATAGTTCTGATAATAATATACTACTCATTTTATCTATTTGTTCTTCATTTAGTGGTTGTACTTTATTTCTAATTTCATGCTGTCATAGACCTTATAAGAGTGTAACCAATAATGATGATAAGAAAAATAACAATGATAACAATTCATTACAAGTTTAAATAGTGAACTAATAATTAATGTTTTAAATAATGGTTCATAATATGCAATTTTTTTGCTTCATTCCAATCATTAGTATAAAATATACGCCATAAACTAGGATAATATGCAATTAAATCTGTAAAAGGATCAGTAAAAAATTTTACTAACCATACACTTGCTATGATAAAACCATAATTATTAAATAAAGCTATAGTATGTCCTACTATAAGAAATGTAGTTTTATAAAATATTATTTTATGGAAATCATTTTCTATAAGATAAACTAGTGGTGTAAGTGAGTATAATCCTAGAACAAACATCTTAGCTCTTGTATTAAACCCTAATTGTAATTTTTGCTTATCGTGGCTTGGTGGTTCAAAAATAATATGACCAGATTGTCTTAAAACCATCGACAGTATTGCATAATCTATAGCTTTATATAGATGAGGATATATTATTGCATAACAATATATAAAGAGCGATGATGATAGAAAATGTAAAAATTGATTAACATCATTTGAATGTGACGCATGATGATCGTCCATTTTACGCTTATTAATTTCTCTAACAAACTGTTTAAAATTAGTTATTTTAATATTGTTAGCTTTTTTAAGTTCATAACAATCTATTTCAGCTACTCCTAATGTTTCTTTTATAAAAAACATAATATATAATCTTAATATTTTATGTTAAAACTTTTTGCAAATCAAATAATAATTAAAACATTGTTCCCCGCTTTCTTGTATTTCTATATTATCAAAATTGCTTTTTACCAAATCATCTAATTCATATCTGCTAAATAAATAATAGTATCTTTTAAGTGTTTCATTATTTTTCTGATTATTCCATTCTACCATTGCATTCTTCTCATAATTTTTAAATTTATCTTGTTCATATGCCCAAACATATATCAAAATATATCCGCCTTTTTTTAATATGCGAAAAATTTCTGATAAGGCTTTAATTCGTCTTTCTTTCGTCGAAAAATGATGAATAACTGCTATAGATATTACTGCATCAGCACATTCATCTTCAAAAGGTAGATCTAAATTATCTCCATAGAAACATTCTAACTTTTTATTCTTTGCTTGTGATAATAACTCTTGGTTATTATCACAACCTATGAAGTCGCAATCATCTCTTAGATTCATATTTCTACCATTACCACAGCCTATGTCATATATCTTGCTATTAGTATTTAGACTATTTATAAAGTCCTTAATTTTTGGCCATGTATGATAACGTGTTTTATCAAAATGTTCTGCTATGTTACTATATATATTTTTAACAAATGTTTCTTCAAATTTGTCTGGATCCATTTACAATAAAAAAAGTATATTATATTTATTCAATTATATTTAATACTATAATTATACTTCAATTAGAATGTTATCAATGAGAATATTACGCCTATCTTGCAAGATCATCCTAGAACGCTGAAGTTTGTCGTATTTGTCATACTTTTCTTCTTTTTGAATACGGCGCTTATGCACTTGAAAATGCGACCTATTAACCATCTGACGCTTCTTCATAAATTCACCGTTGTTCTTGCGGTTGGCCATAGCTTTCCTTGTTATCTAAGATACTTAATAGTATCTTATTAGCTTTCAATTTTTTTTAATAATAAATCTAATTGTCTATTTGATACAGGAGGTTTTTCTAAATCTTTAAAGGGTAAATCAGATAATTCATCTCTAAAATTATCTAAGTAATCAAGCAAGAATGGTTCTCCAGATAACATAAATCTATTAGGATCATATGATAATCGTATATCCATAATATTTAATAATCCACCCGGTTTAAGAATACGATTTATTTCTTCGAATATTTCTTTTCTCCCATGGCTAGGAGCTTCATGGAATAAAAACATACAATTTATTAAATCTATTGATTCATCGTTATATGAAGTTCTATGAACTAACTCTTTTTTAAATTCTATATCTTTATATTTTGGACAATTATTTAACATTGAAACAGAACAATCTATTCCAGTTATTTTTGCTTTTGGAAATGCATATTGTATTGAAGACGATGATATTCCTACACCACAACCAAAGTCTAATATTCTTATATTTTTATTATCAGTATATGGCAAGCAATTGTATATTGATTTAAATCTTATATTTACATTATCATACGAAATTTTATCAATTATTTTACTTGTATGAGGAGCCATAAAGGCATGAAATTTCCCACCTAATCCTATATTTCCAAAATTATGTATGCGATTATCATAATACCAATTAAATTGTTTATATCCTTCAACACTAACTAAAATAAAAAGTATTTTATTCATCTTATTGATGTTTAAAATCAAAAAATTACTTCAATTTATAATTAATCAGTATAATAATCAAATATAACTTCAGGTTCTGGTGCTGGAAGTGATGCTACACAGCATGCTCTAGCCATATGACGACAAGGACAACTGCAATTTCTATGGCTCTGGATTTGTTGGGCTGCAAGAATATGATCGGAAGGATCCAAATCCCATTCCATATCATAATAATGTCTAGGTTTATTGATTTGATGTCTTGCACAACATTTACATTTATGCAAAGCTTTCACATACCTTTGAAAGTCATCTATATAATTCGAAAATACTATAAATGTTGTAAAGGATGGTCTTTCTTCATCACTCATTGCATTCCAATCATTTGTTAAAATACTATGTTTCATAACTGCAGCTTTACTCTCTAATTCATCAAATGTTAATTTTAATTTTTCACGATGTTCTGGATTAAATTCTAAAATATATTGAATAATATCTTCTGGGAGTTCAGCCATCAATGCCTGTCATTAACACTATATTTCTATCTTTTAAATAACTTTCAATTTTATTTTAAAGAGAAAATGTATCTCCACAACCACAAGTAGATTTTGCATTAGGATTATCAAATTCTATTCTAGCACCCATAACATCTTGTTTCCAATATGCATGTGTTCCTAATAAATGCAATAAACTCTTACCACATACAATAATCTTTAAATCATCTATTTGTATAACTTCATCTCGTTTTTGTGGTTCATCTGCTGTAGGTTCTATATAATATTTATATCCATTACATCCACCACCTTTTATTCCTATTAAAATCTTATTATTATTAGATAATCTTTTAAGATGTGATATAGTGCGAGAACAAAATGTCATAATAGTTTTCATTGTATTATTATAATAATTTAAATTATTACTTTGCATCAACTTTTACACGATTATTGTGTAATTCTTGCATTAATTTATTTTCTAATTTTTCAGCTATTTCATTAGTAATAAATAATTTCATAGGAAGTGCTAAGTAACTATCCTCATCCTTTACTTTATAAATAGTATAACTATCATTATCTATAGTTTCTTTTTCAATAATTTCTATTGTGTTTCTCCATATTTTAGTTGAATTCATATATTCTAGTTCTTTTTTTGTAAACATCTATATAAATATAATTGAATATAAATTTAGTACTTTCTTGTATCTAAATTATGTTGAGAGCTATCGTATCTCGCAGTTTAACTACTTGCAATAAAATTAATTCTATTAATGTTGCATCGGCGGTTACCAATTCAAGTCTATTGTTAGATAATGTAACTGAAAAAAAAGAACCAACTAATGAAGATAATGAAATCGAATATGAAGAAATGTTCGTAAAAACTACATTTAATAATATTGAATGGGGTGGCCCGTTGCGTGGTGGAAGAATGCCTGAACCAACAAGATTTGGTGATTGGGAGCGAAAAGGTAGATGCACAGATTATTAAATAGATGCGGATTTTAAATATGCAATCAAATCATTACGTTCATCTTTTTTTTTTATTCCAGCAAAAACCATTTTAGTTCCTTTGATATATTTTTTTGGTGCTAGCAAATAGTCAAATAGTGTATTTTCATTCCATATTATACCAGAATTTTTGTTCGCTTGTGAATAAGAGTAATCTTCAATTGAACCAGCTACTCTTCCAAATAAATTCCACAAGTTAGGCCCTTGTTTATGAGCACCACCTTTTTCCATTGTATGACATTGAGAACATTTGGTTTTAAAAATTTTTGCTCCTTTGCTTTCAGACATTTTATATAATTATATCTTAATTTTTAAATTTTAATTACATAAAATATCTACTTTTTTTTTAAGTTCACCAATTGCCCTACCCGGATTTAGTCCTTTAGGACATGTATCGGTACAATTCATAATTGTTTTACATCTAAATAATTTCATAGCATCATTTACATAATTTAATCTCTTAAGAGTATTTTCATCTCTTGAATCTTGTACCCATCTATAAACTTGCATTAATACTGCAGGTCCTAAATATTTGTCAGAGTTCCACCAATAACTAGGACATGACGTAGAACAACATGCACATAAAATGCATTCATATAACCCATCTAATTTTCTTCTATCTTCTTTAGATTGTAAATTTTCAATATTATTTGAATTTGATTTGCTTTGCAACCAAGGCTCTATTTCTTTGTATTGTTTATAAAAATTCTTCATATCTGGTACTAAATCTTTGATTATAGGCATGTGTGGTAATGGGTAAATTGTATTAGTATTTTTTATAGGAGTTAGACAAGCTAATCCATTCTTACCATTAATATTCATAGCACAAGAGCCACATATTCCTTCTCTACAAGAACGTCTAAATGATAAGGTTTTATCTTCGTAATTCTTAATATGAATTAAAGCATCTAAAACCATTGGACCACAATCACTTTTATTTATCATAAATTTATCCATTCTTGTTTTTATTAATTTATTATTTCTATAAATTTTAAACAAAGAAGAACTATGTTTCAGCATATTTATATATGATACGAAATTCTCTTAAAATAATTTAAATATCCATAAATTGCTAATATATGTAATTTTAAACTAGTTATTTTAACTAAATTATGTATTATGTTGATTTTAGTAATTTTTTGCAAATAATCATTGAGTATCATAGAACACGATACATATGAATGATAACCAACATTAAATATTGTTAAACTATTAATTATATAATTAAAATATTGATTCTTTGAATTATTTAAATAACTAATTAAAAATTGAGGAAGTAGTATTTTATTTGAATAATGATAAAATTTTAATAGTTTTATATTTTTATCGGGATTAAGTAATAGCATATACATAAATAATATAAATATTGTTTAAGTAATTAGTATAGTATGAAAAAGATATCTCCAAATCTTTTTATTTATAAGTTTCCTATTGCTGCAATATCTTCTGTAACCAATAGAATTACTGGAGTATATTTAACAAACATATTTTTATTTGGTGGATTAGCGTGTTTATTTAATTATGATAAATTACTAATTGATAATTATAATGTAGTTGATAAAAATATTAAAAAATGTATTGATTATAGTATAATTTTTTCAGGAACATATCATACATTGGGTGGTATTAGACATTTTATTTGGGATAAATTTCCAGAGTTATTAACTAAATCTAATGTTTCTTTACATTCAAAATTATTATTTGGAATAACCATACCCACGACATATATAATTGAAAAAATATTATAAATATATACTTGTATATTTATAATATGAAAAGATATATACCTAAGTTAATAGAACATACTTATGATGCAATAGTACTTGGAGCAGGGGGTGCAGGATTGAGAGCCACAACTGGATTATGCGAAAAAGGTTACAACGTAGCTTGTATTAGTAAATTATTTCCAACTAGATCACATACCGTAGCAGCACAAGGTGGTATCAATGCTGCTCTTGGAAATATAACAAAAGATGATTGGAGGTGGCATTTTTACGATACAGTAAAGGGTAGCGATTGGTTAGGCGATCAAGATGCTATACATTATATGTGTAAAGAGGCGCCCAATGCAGTGTTAGAATTAGAAAAATATGGATTACCATTTTCTAGAACTGAAGAAGGCAAAATATATCAACGTGCATTTGGCGGGCAGTCATTAGAATACGGCAAAGGTGGACAAGCATACAGAACAGCTTGTGCGGCAGATAGAACTGGTCACGCTATGTTGCATACTTTATATGGAAATTCTTTAAAACATAATGCTAAATTTTTCATAGAATATTTTGGATTAGAGTTATTATTCAACAAAGATAGATCTTCATGTTTAGGTGTTTTAGCATATAACATTGAAGATGGTTCTTTTCATAAATTTAATTCAAAAAACACTATTATCGCAACAGGTGGATATGGAAGAGCATACTTTTCTGCTACAAGTGCTCATACATGTACAGGCGATGGTAATGCTATGTGCTTAAGAAAAAATATTCCTATTCAAGATGCTGAGTTTATACAATTTCATCCAACAGGCGTTTATGGAGCTGGTGTATTACTTACTGAAGGATGTCGAGGAGAAGGTGGGTATTTATTAAATGCTAATGGTGAAAGATTTATGGAAAGATATGCACCAAGTGCTAAAGATTTAGCTAGCAGAGATGTAGTGTCTAGAGCTATGACAATAGAAATAAATGAAGGGCGCGGTGTTGGAAAAGATAATGATCATATTTTATTAAATTTATCACATATACCACCCGAAATTTTAGCAGAACGATTGCCGGGAATATCAGAAACCGCAAATATTTTTGC
>CEOC01038116.1_pt1 | contig 16679 bp, 18 predicted proteins | sample 356191 | NCBI WGS metagenome assembly CEOC01 (sample SAMEA2619952, study PRJEB7988) | marine metagenome | biome: marine biome (ENVO:00000447); feature: deep chlorophyll maximum layer (ENVO:xxxxxxxx); material: "saline water (ENVO:00002010), including plankton (ENVO:xxxxxxxx)" | depth 17 m
CAAGTCGTCAACGAGATCCTCGCTCACGGCGGTGAAGCTGCCGTGAATGCAGCGGACGTCGCTGATTGGCGACAAGCCGAAAGCATGATCCAACAAGCAATTAATACTTGGGGGAGACTTGATGGCCTTGTCTGCAACGCTGGATTCCTTCGTGACCGAATGCTTGCCAGCATGAACGAAGAAGAGTGGGACAGTGTCATCCGCGTCCATCTCAAAGGCCATTTCGCTCCAGCCCGACATGCCATTGCATATTGGCGCGACCAAGCGAAAAGCGGAAACGAAATTGCAGCCCGAATAGTCAACACAAGCTCAGGAGCCGGATTGATGGGTTCCATCGGACAAGGAAACTATGCAGCTGCAAAAGCAGCTATAGCATTATTAACCGTCCAACAAGCTGCTGAATGGGGGAGGTATGGGGTAACGGTTAATGCTGTGGCACCTGATGCCAGAACTCGAATGACAGAAGGAATCTTCTACTCAGCAGATGATGTCCAAGAAGGAACTTTCGATGAAAAGTCACCAGATAATGTAGCGCCCCTCGTCGCATGGCTCATAAGCCCACAATGTGACATAACTGGGAGAACATTTGAAGTAACTGCTGGACAACTCAACGTGTGTGATGGGTGGCAACATGGAGCCGTCGCATCAGTAGGAAACAGAAAAATGGAAGCAGCGGAAGTCGCTGACCTAGTACATCAAAGCATAGACAACACACCTGCGCCCGAAGCTGTGTACGGGGCATAACTGTCAATTACTAGCATCAGAAAAGTTAACATGCTGGTAACACAATTTCGGTAACTCTTAGCAATGAAGGTGTTAATGTTATAAACAACTTCAATACCGTTTGGAGAGAAAGCGAAATATACAGATGAAACTAATCACAGCTGTTATCAAACCACACCAGGTAGAAGAGGTTAAGGAAGCCTTGGCACTTTTGGGTGTGCAAGGAATGACTGTCACTGAGGCCCAAGGGTTCGGAAGGCAGGGGGGACACACCGAAACATACCGAGGAACTGAGTACAAAGTAGCCTTTACTCCTAAATCACGACTAGAGATTGTCGTTTCAGACGATGATGCCGACAAAGCAGTAGATGCTGTTCTTGGAGCAGCTCGAACTGGAAAGATCGGAGACGGAAAGATCTGGGTATCAGACGTCGATCGACTCGTCAGAATACGAACCGGTGAAGAAGGCAACGAAGCGCTTTAACAAAACTGCCTGTTCGTTGTGTATCATCGATAAGTAACAGAAATTTTCATGCCCTCACATTGATCGCTAAAGTGGAGGCATAGCTCCCTAAGGTGGAAAAGTGTTACTACAAGAAACCCCAGAACAGCAGTCATTCCGAAAAGAAGTCAGAGAGTACTTTGCGAACTTAATGACCGACGATGTCCGAGACGCATTGCGTGGCGCCCATGAAACCTCACCAGTGCGACGTGAGCTTTTCAAAAAAATGGGCTCAGACGGCATGCTAGGCATAGGTTGGCCAACAGAATACGGCGGACAAGGACGTCCACCAACAGATCAGTTCATCTTCTACGACGAATCAGTTCGAGCAAATGCCCCAATGCCATTTGTGACATTGAATACTGTCGGACCCACACTCATGGAAATGGGAAGCGCAGAACACAAGGAATTCTTTCTCCCCAAAATACTTTCCGGAGAAATCACATTCGCTATCGGGTACAGCGAAGCAAGCGCCGGAACAGACCTCCTGTCGCTCACAACCCGAGCCGATAGAGACGGTGACCAATGGGTCATTAACGGGCAAAAGATGTGGACGAGCGGCGCCAACGAGGCAGATTACGTATGGCTTGCATGCAGAACCGACCACGAAGCAAAGAAACATAAAGGAATATCAATCATCATCGTGCCCACCGATGATCCAGGTTTCAGCTACACCCCGATCGTTACCGTTGGCCAAGCCACAACGACAGCAACCTACTACGACGAAGTGCGGGTTCCTTACAGCAATTTAGTCGGCGACCTACACGGCGGATGGGGACTCATCGCAAGTCAGCTAAACCATGAGCGCGTAGGACTCGCAGCCGTAAGCGTTTTATCGTTCAGACTGTTCGACGATGTCGTCGAATGGGCCGCAACAACCAATATTGACGATGAAACACGAATTATAGATATTCCATGGGTCCAAATGGACCTTGCGAAATGCAAAGCAAAACTTGACGCCCTCAATCTTATGAACTGGAGAATGACAACAGCAGTCGAAGCGGGAACACTCCAGCCATATCATGCATCGACAGCCAAAGTATATGGAACAGAAAGCGTCGCAGATGTCTACCACCTACTGCTTGGAGTCATCGGAGCAGCAGGTCACCTAAGAGGAGGAACCCCTGGGGCGGTCTTGCGGGGCGAACTTGAAGCAGCTGGCCGATCAGCACAAATCAACACTTTTGGTGGAGGAGTTAACGAAATTCAGCGCGAAATCATCGCATGGATGGGTCTCGGCATGAGCCGCGGGAAACGCTAAAGATGAACTTTGACTTCTCAGAAGAGCAAAACGCACTCAAGGACCTAAGCGCGCAAATATTCGAAGGCACCTCAAATTATGATCGCGTTGAAGAAATAGAAAAGACCGAAGACAGGTTCGATCAGGCAATATGGGAAGAACTAGCGCAAGCAAACCTCTTAGGAGTCGCACTCCCTGAAGAACATGGTGGGCTTGGATTCGGACTTCTAGAACTATGCATCGTTCTAGAAGAACACGGGCGATCGGTCTCTCCTATACCATTGCTTCAAACACTAGCGATGGGCGCACTTCCAATAGCTGAATTTGGCTCAACAGAGCAAAAGAACATGATTCTCCCAGAAGTCATAACAGGAAAATGTATCCTCACTGGCGCATTCCAAGAGTGGGGAATCAATGACCCCTACAGCTCGTCACTCAAAGCTGAAGAAACAAACGGCTCATGGTCACTTACTGGATCAAAGCCTGCAGTTCCAGCAGCAAATATTGCAAACTACATCGTGGCACCAGCTATAACCGATGCAGGCGATATCGCTCTCTTCCTCATATCAACAAACAAACCATCCATCACAATCTCAAATAGTTCAACAACAAATCGGGAACTGCACGGTGAAATTACGTTAAACCAGCACCACGCAGAGCTGCTCGGAACCGTCAATGAAGGAAAACAGGCATTGACATGGACTCTTGAGCGCATCCATACAGCCATAGCTGCCTCAGCAGTAGGCTGTTGTGCAAAAGCAACAGAAATGATGGCAGAATACACAAGCGAACGAGAACAATTCGGAAGGCCACTCTCACACAACCAAGCCGTAACACAAAGAGCAGCAGACTGTTACATCGGTACAGATGCAATGCGACTGGTCTTATGGCAAGCAGCGTGGAGACTGGACAGCGGATACCCCGCAGCTGAAGAAGTCCGCACAGCGAAATGGTGGTCCGCAGAAGTCGGACAACAAGTCGTACACGATGTTCAACACCTCCATGGAGGCATGGGCGCCGACATTGATTATCCCGTTCACCGCTACTTCCTCTGGGTAAAACAACTAGAGAACATGCTCGGTGGCGGTTCAGCGCAACTATCAGAACTCGGGAAACTAATTGCAAGCAAAGCAAAAGTTGCTGCAGGAGTCGCGTAGCAAATCATCAACATGTACATGCCGGAACACCACACGCAAAAGTTTCCCACCTACAATTCAGCGCGGTACGCATATGCAATTCATCTTTTGAGCGAAGCTGTAGAAAAATCTTCGCCCCATGACACAACCTGTTGCGAAGGTTGGAACGTGATCGACGTAATTGAGCACGCCGAAATGGTTCTTTCTATGGTCGATAACATCAATAGAGAAGACTCATCAAAAGGTGACCAACCAACAACCGGTACTTTCATTGCGAAGCTCAAAGACGAAATAGAGCAACGTTACACACAAGATGATTTGAACCAGCAAGTAGCATCACCATTTGGCGACATGACTCTCGATGAATTTCTGGGCATAATATGGATCGATACGTTCACACACGCATGGGATATAGCTGACGCCGGCAGCGTAGATCACGGCATTCCATCAGAAATGGCGATAGAAGCCTACAAAATAATGCAACCAAGATCTGAAAGCATGCGTGGCCCCGGCAGGTTTAATGATCCTTGTACAACCACGTCAGATGATGCTGTTGAGCAGTTTATGGCTTTTGCAGGCCGCACATCTGTTAACGCAACTAATCAATCAACACGAATAGGCTAACTCAAGACCAGACCGCGGCCATTCAATAGCAACCAATGAACCTAACGCAGATTCTGTGATGTACGCGACATTGTCACCTCCGCGGCTAAAAGCAACATTTGTTATCAACGGTCCGTCAACACGCAAAAAATCATACAAACCATCTGGTCGAACAACCAAAAGACCATCCCGAAGGGCAGCCACAACCACTGTTCCATCAGCTTCAATAGCCATTGAATCAAGAGAAGCTAACGTATTCGCAACACACACTCCCTTGCCGCTCGCTAGGACCCCTGGTTGAGAGATTTCATAAGACCATAAACGCCCAGTCGTTGTTTGAGCCACATACAATGTCCGCCCGTCAGGGGATAAACCACACCCATTTGGATGATCAATATTGTCAATAACCCGCTCTATTGACGAACCGTCAGGAAGCGCATAATAAACAGCACCCTTATCAATCTCTCGTCTACGTTGCTTCCCTAAGTCAGTGAACCAAAATCCGCCATGCACATCAAAGACAATGTCATTAGGACCACACAGCCGGTCACCTTGAAACTCTGAGTAGATACTCTCGATTTCACCAGTAGTTAAATTAACGCGATCAATGGACCCCGTGACATATGAATCCGACTGGTTCGCACCGGTCTCACGGTTGATCGGAAATTGCATTCCATTGATCTCGGACCAGACAAAGCCACCATTATTACAAACATAGATATGCCCATCAGGGCCAACAGCAGCTCCGTTAGGTCCAGCAGACTCCGGATCATCCCATTCTGCAATAACCTCAGTTGACCCATCAGCCAGCACGCGCGTAAGGCGTGGCCCAGCTATTTCAACGAGAACAATGCTGCCATCATCCATCACGATTGGACCCTCAGGAAATTCAAGACCGCTCGCTACTTCAGATTGTATTAAAGTCATCACAGCACATTAATCCATTTAGTCCTCCACCGCATTTTTCATCTAGACTCAGACGCATGTTTATCCAAATCAGCGCTTCAGAAAATACTGCAACCATCCATGAATCTGACATTCTCACCTCATTTGAAATTCGATCACCGGAAGCCGACCCGAAAAGAATTGTTTCTATCATGGGCAACCATTCTTCTGTAGCTGATGACAACCATGTATGGGTTTCCATAGCATGGGTACGTCAACAAGTTGAACACAAACACGACGCCGATTGGAAAGAACAATTTGCAAACATGATTGGATACGCCGACTCAAAAGGTTGGCTCAACGAAAAACAAACTCACTTACAAGCACACATCAAGATTGAGGCATAATCATGATGCAAAAGGTCCAAGACCTTAAGGACTGACGAAAGGGAAAATTATGAGAATCGATCACCAAAACTTATGGGACCTCGTCCTACATCGTTCACAAATCAGCCCCGACGTCGAAATACTTGTTGATGAGCAAGGCCGAAGGCTAACGTTTCTCCAATACAGAGACCAAGCTGAAGAAATGGCTGCTGGACTTCAGGAACTAGGCATCAATCAAGGGGACGTCGTTGCTTGGGAACTACCAACATGGATCGAGACCGTTATCTTGGCAGCGGCGTTGAGTCGTATCGGAGCAATCCAAAACCCAATCATTGCTATATACCGAGAAAGAGAAGTTAGCTTCTGCGTTCGCCAAGCAGGCGCGAAAATGCTAATCACCCCCGGTGATTTTCGAGGATTCGACTTTGGAGAAATGGGTCAGAACATAGAGTCCGAAATCCCTGACCTAACTCATATTGCAGTCTCTCCCGAAAATTTCCCATCCGGACGAAAAGAAAACCTGCAACCGTATCGTGCCCCTGCAGAAGATGAGCTGAGGTGGCTATGTTACACATCAGGAACGACAGCAGATCCTAAAGGCGCAAAGCACACAGATGCATCGATAGCTGCGATCGGTGACAGTATGGGTGAACGCCTAGATGTCCAAGAAGGGGACAGGCCAGCGTTAGTGTTCCCGTTCCCGCATATTGGAGGCTTAACGTGGCTGTTTACAGCATTACAAAGTGGCGCCACATTGCTATGCGATGCAGCATTTGACCCCTCAACGACAACTGCGTTCCTATCATCGGAGAATTGCACGCATCCCGGAGCCGGCACCCCATTCCACATGGCATACCTCGCAGCTCAACGCAAACAACCAGAAACGAAGCTTTTCCCAAATGTTAAAAACTTTCCTGGCGGAGGAGCACCAAAACCCGTCCAGCTACATTCTGAAGTCAAAGCTGAATTAGGGGGGTCCGGAATCGTATCAGGCTGGGGTCTCACTGAAGCCCCAATCCTCACAATGGGTGCAAGTACTGACCCAGACCAGAAACTTGCGTTAACCGAAGGTCAAGCAATGCCCGGAGTTGAATTAATCGCCGTTGATGCAGAAGGCAGTATTGTGCCATCCGGTGAGGAAGGTGAGCTAAGAGCAAAAGCACCACAACTCATGCTCGGGTACCTAGACGAAACACTGGACAGTGAGGCGTTTGATGAAAATGGGTACTTTCGTACCGGCGATTTAGGCATCATCGACGCAGATGGATATGTCGTAATCTCAGGCCGACTAAAAGATGTCATCATACGGCATGGCGAAAATATTTCAGCCAAAGAAGTAGAAGACTTACTCTTTGAACACGAATTAGTGCAAGACGTTGCTGTCATAGGACTACCCGACGAAACTACAGGCGAACGCGCCTGCGCAGTCATTGCGCTATGCGACCAATCTGCTCCGTTAACTCTTGAATTGATGAGAACCTATCTTAATGACTCTGGATTGCGACGAAATGCTATACCCGAACAGCTGGAAATTGTTGAGAACATACCGAGAAACCCTTCGGGAAAAATCACAAAGAATGTTCTACAAGACCAATTTAAAGATATTGATTTTCAACGCTAAGAGCGTGTCGCCTCAACGAGAGCAGATAAATCAGAACGCTGAATGCCTTGAGGGATCGACAGCGCTAATCGGTCAGCAATCCCACTAAAGCGATTCCGAAGTTCTTCGCCCACTTCTTCAGCGGTTCCAATCACCGATAACGTAGAAATCTGAGCGTCGTCAAATAAAGTACCAAGCTGATCCCATCGCCCCTCTTTCGTCAATTGACGAAGCTTAGGTTGTAAATCCCCCCATCCATGACTGTCAAGAACAGGCCGATATGCCGGTGTAGAGCCGTAAAAACCAAGTAATCCCCTGACTATTGTTTCAGCTTCTAATCGCCCCGCATCAGAACCATCATGGATGCCGACAATGGCACCGACAGTCACAACAAAATCTTGTGAAGCTTCAGAACGTTTCGCTAACCCTTTAGAAAGATTTGGAATTGTGTGGGTCTCAAGATGCGACTGAGACGTAAATGGGTGCACTAAAAGCCCGTCAGCGACTTCCCCTGCAAGCTGCGTCATTTTTGGGCCGAGAGCAGCTAGCCAAATAGGAGGGGGACCCTGAGGTAAGGGATCGGGTGTAAGCATGGGTGAGGCTAATGTATGCCTTGTCCATTTCCCAATGAAATTGAGACTTGACTGAGCCTGCCAACTGTCGAAAATAGCTTTGGTGGCCTCAATGATCTCACGCATCTGTCCTAATGGGCTATCCCACACACTGCCGTATCGATTCTCAATATGTGGACGAATCTGGGAGCCCAAACCTAGAGCAAATCTACCGTCTGATAATCGCTGAAGATCCCATGACTGATATGCAAGATGCATAGGGCTTCGAGGAATAGCTATAGCAACATTCGTATATAACATGCAGTCAGTAAGTTCACCAGCACGAACTAGCGGGAAAAAAACATCGCTCTTCCCCTCATACGTGAATAAGCCATCTGCGCCCGCACCAGCTAAGTCCTCAGAAAGTGAACCCATCTGTGTTAAATCGCCGCTTAGAAGAACGTCTATTTTCATCAAATAGTAACCTAGCAGAAAGAGAAACTAGATAGATAAGTAATCCACGTCAAACCTCTAATGACGCATTACTCGCTAAACAGATTCATGGAAATCTTCATCTTCAAGAGGACGCATAAGAATATCAATAGCTGTCCAAAGTGTTTTCGAACTTGGATAGAACAGTAGAGGAACAAAGCCATATCCGCCTGCAAACACAAAAACCCATCCTCCCATGGGGATATCTGGATACGTGACAAAGAAAAATATCGCCAGTCCCAGAAACAGAAGAGTAAAAGAAAAGATAGTGTTCATGCCAACAGCACCGACCCAATGCCCTTCAATTCTTTCAAATCGAAGATTACACTTTGGACATCGCTCAACCATTTTGACCCACTTACTAAATAGCTGACGTTCCCCACAAACCGGGCAAGACTTGATCAATCCTCTCCAAAGCATTGAATAGGGCTTACTAGCTCTCTGAGGAAACTGATCCATCATCTCATAGTAGAGCTTTGAGAATCCCGTCAGTTATTCAAGCAATAGTTTTACAATTGCGCTCAACCCGCCTATTTTCGTAAAGGAGAAAGAGATGGGAGTCCACTATGCTCGCTGCAGTTTTACGCAATACCGGCGATAATGATCTAGAGGTAACAGATACGATTCAAGTCAATGACCCGGGTCCAGATGACGTTATAGTCAAAATTACTCACACCGGTGTCTGCCACTCAGATGTTTCAGCAATGAATGGAACAATACCTCAGCCCGCCCCAGCAGTACTAGGGCATGAGGGGGCAGGAATCATCGAAGAAGTCGGTGAAAATGTTACTGAAGTCGCCGTCGGAGATCACGTCATCGTTGTATGGTCCCCTCCCTGTGGCGGATGCAAATTTTGTATAGACCACTCAAGCCCTAATCTATGTATGACAGTCCAATTCGGATCAATGATGATTCCACACTTCAGAGAAGGTGATGTTGACGTTCATGCTATGGCAGGTGCAGGAACCTTTGCTGAGAAAACGCTCCTTCCCAAACAAGCAGTTGTAAAAATAGATCCTGACATCCCATTGGATATTGCCTCGCTAATCGGCTGCGGTGTGATGACTGGAGCTGGAGCAGCATTAAATACTGCTAAAGTAACGCCCGGGTCATCAGTCATTGTCTATGGCGCTGGTGGCGTAGGTATCGCTGCTATTCAAGGCGCACGCATAGCTGGGGCCGCAGAGATCGTCGCCGTAGACCTCAACGATGAAAAGCTTAATGACGCTCGCAGATTCGGAGCCACCCACGCTGTCAAGCCAGAAGACGTTGATGCCGCAAAGTTAGAAATTACTGGTGGCGACGGTTTTGATTTTGCCTTGGAATGCATAGGTAGGCCGCTAACAATGCGAGCTTCCTACGACGCCATCCGCCGCGGGGGAACCGCATGCATAGTCGGCGTCGGAAGAGCCGAAGAAATGGTTGAATTTAGCGCATTTGAATTATTCTTTATGGAAAAAACTCTCGTGGGCTCATATTATGGCGGAACAGACGTGAGAAGTGATTTCCATAAACTGCTTCGACTCTATAAACAAGGACAACTTGACCTAGAAGGAATGATTACACGACGAATCAAGATTGACGAGATCAATCCAGCTCTAGAGGCTGTTCGAAACGGTGAAGTCATTCGTCAAGTAATAGAATTCTAGTCCGTTCTAAGCAAAGGAAATCAAGTGCATCCTGAAGAACGACTAAGTGCCCCAATAGTACTGGAATACCCCTTTACGCGAACAACTGGCCCCGTGATCGGGGCATTTATGACCGGATTGCGGGAAAAGATTATGCTCGGTATCAAAAGAGAGGACGGATCCGTTCTTGTACCACCAACCGAATACGATCCCGTAACCTCCAAAGCGTTAACTGAAATGGTTGAAGTCGGTCAAACTGGAGAAGTTACAACGTGGACATGGGTTCAAGATCCACGAGACCAATCTCCATGGGATACTCCTCACGCATTAGCAATGATTCTACTTGACGGGTCAGACACGCCTTTCCTCCACGCAGTTCTTGTAGAAAACTCAGATCTTATGAAAACTGGGATGAGAGTCTCAATTAAATGGAAAAACGAAACAGAAGGACATATTCAAGACATTGAAGGTTTTGTCCCAGAGAAGGAAAACAATGCCTGAGATCAACGTTCCATCATCAATTAAAGATCTTGAGCAAGTGCAATCAGTACGAACACCAATCAAAATGGAATATACATTCACACCTGGCGTGGCAGCCCAAACCTATTTGCGTGAATTCGCGAACAAAAGAATACTCGGCACTATTTCACCCGTAGATGGCGCAGTGCTTGTGCCTCCAAGAGGATCTGACCCACGATACGGAGCGCTGTGTGAAGAATTCGTAGAGATGCCCCATACAGGGCACATTGGATCGTTCTGCGTTACAAATGTTCCTATCCCTGGTCGTGACCTAGAACTGCCATACATTTCTGCATGGATATTCCTAGATGGAGCTGACGTTGGATTTCTCAACCTTGTAGCCGAATGCCCGCCTGAAGAATGCCGGATCGGGATGAGAGTTGAAGCAGTATGGAAACCAGATAATGAGATCGGGATGACAGCCGAAAATATTTTGTATTGGCGCCCAACTGGTGAGCCAGACTTGCCATTTGAAGAGGCCGGGGTTCGAGGTTGGCACGTGCGGAGGGGAGAAGGATCCGATGCGTAAGGTAGCTATTGTCTCCGCAGCAAGCCGACAAGAAGAAAAGATGCTTGATAACGAAGTTGAAATGATGGTGCCATTAATTTCGGAAGTTCGAGAAGAAACTGGTTTAGATCAGACTGAAATAGGTTTCACGTGCTCCGGTAGTTCTGATTTTCTGGCTGGTCAAGCATTCTCGTTCGTCATGACTCTCGATGCCGTCGGACCTGTTCCCCCTATTTCAGAAAGCCATGTCGAAATGGATGGGGCATGGGCGCTTTATGAAACATGGGTTAAATTCCAAATGGGAGTTATAGACACAGCTTTGGTTTACTCATATGGCAAACCATCACCTGGATCATTGCAAGACGTTCTTTCTACGCAACTAGACCCATATTACGTGGCCCCGCTTTGGCCAGATGCTCACTCCATCACAGCCCTTCAAGCCAGACATCTTCTAGAAAAAGGAGAAATAGCGACTGAAGAATTAGCTGATTGCGCAGTCAGAGCAGGAACAGTAGAAAATAAAGAACAATATTTTGATCAACCGATGTTAGCTGACCCGCTCCGCCAAGCTGATTGCCCAACATATGCTGATGGGGGAGTCGCTATGATCCTTGCCGCAGAGGGTAAAGCAGAGGAACTCTGTGAGAAGCCAGCCTGGATAACGGGTATAGACCACAGAATTGATAGTCATCACTTTGGTGTTCGTGATCTCTCTACTATTCCTTCTGCAAAGAAAGCTGCTGAGAAAGCTGGACTGTATAAAGCAGAAATAGATCTAGCAGAAATACATACCGCTTACACCGTTCATGATGTCCTACTCAGAAAAGAACTGAACCTTCCTCTTAATCCAGCAAAAAGCTCCAAAAACCATCCCATCAAAGCTGAAACTCTGATGGCTTCAGGTCTTCTTCGGATCGCTGAAGCAGCGCGTGCTATATGGAATGAAGAAGCTAATCGAACTCTTGCGCACGCAACATCAGGACCACTTATGCAACAAAATTTGATGTGTGTTCTATCAGGGGAGAAGGAATAGTGGCAGCAGGAGGAGAGTTAGCAGCAGTTGTTGGTGTAGGGATGACCAAATTTTCCGCGACTCGCGGCGATGTATCAATGCCCGGACTTGTTCGCGAAGCAGCCGAACGTGCTCTTAAAGATGCCGAAATGGAATGGGAAGATATTGATGCTGTTGTTATGGGCAAAGCACCTGACTTTTTCGAAGGTGTAATGATGCCAGAGATATTCCTAGGGGAAGCTCTTGGGGCTGTTGGAAAACCCATGCTTAGGGTCCACACGGCAGGTTCCGTTGGAGGCTCAACAGCACTTGTAGCTGCCTCACTGGTACATTCAGGCGTGCATGAGCGAGTTTTGACTGTTGCATGGGAAAAGCAGAGCGAATCTAACGCAATGTGGGCACTAAGCCTCAAGCAACCCTTTCAAGTCTCAATCAATGCTGGAGCGGGAGGATACTTTTCTCCAATCATTCGACAGTACATGGAAGAAACTCAAGCACCTGAACTCATAGGATGCATGGTTGCGTTCAAAGATCGTCAACACGCGCTACTCAATCCATACGCGCATCTCCACCAACCTGATTTAACGTTTGATCAAGTCGTAGAATCACCGATGCTTTGGGAACCTATCAGATATTCAGAAACATGCCCATCATCAGACGGAGCTGCAGCGATGGTGATCGTAAATGAAACAGAAGCTGAAAAATCAATGAACCCAGCCTGGATACATGCCGGAGCTATGAGAAGCGAGGCGAACAATTTTCCTGGCCGTGATGAGGTAAATCCTCAAGCAAGTAGAGAATGTGCAGCTGATTTATGGAACCAAGCAGGAATCACAAACCCAAGAGAAGAGATAGACGTAGCCGAAATCTATGTTCCGTTTAGTTGGTATGAACCAATGTGGCTGGAAAGTCTGGGTTTTTGCGAAAGAGGTGATGGATGGAAGCTGGTAGAGTCTGGAGCTACACATCTAAACGGTGGCGATCTGCCTATAAATTGCTCAGGCGGTGTTCTGTCTTCCAACCCAATTGGGGCATCCGGAATGATTAGATTCGCTGAAGCAGCCCTTCAAGTCAGAGGAATGGCCGGCGAACATCAAGTAGATGGCGCCCGCAAAGCCATGGGTCATGCCTATGGCGGAGGAGCACAATACTTCGCTATGTGGGTAGTAGGAAAAGACAAACCAACATCCTAGAAATAAGATATTGATGCCTGCCCAAACTCATAAAGCAACTGGCAAACCATTGTTAGCCCTACTGGTAGCAATCCTCGCGGCAACTCTTTTCATGGCATCTTGCGGTACTAATACTGACGGTGATCTAAACGCATATTGTGATGTAATCGCCAAAAACCTTGATCTAGGTATTCCAGATACAAATTTGCCAATTGATGAACTTGATCTCCTTATTACGCTTGCTCCATCAGAGGTAAAAAAAATAGTTACTAAAATACGCAACACTTCAGCAGATGTTGCAGAAATTTCAGCACTTGATCAACTCTTTGCAGCAACATTTGACCCTGAAGCTATCGAAGCACAAAATTTCTTTCAGACGTATAACGCCCAAAACTGCAATATCGAAACTGAGGTTGTGCAGGACCTCGTTTCAGAGAAACAAACAGAGATCCAAGAAGAACTAGAACTATTTCTCGCATCAAACTACGTTGACGAAAATTGGAACGAGGCCACTGAGATCACAGTCGTATTCAACGGCATTGAGATACTAGGAGTTAATGGCAAATTATCTCTGGGATCAGGGTACCAAGATGCAGATGTGTTATGTCAAGCACTAAGTCTCTGGCTATATGCAGTAAAAGAAGTAGAAGGAACCATATCTATACAAGTCGGCGAGAATAAAGTCCTCGAGCGAAGCTCCCAGAAACTCAGTTGCTCAAATGAAGAAATCGGGTTAACTGATTGAGCACCACTTAATAAAATTGCACTATGATAATAAGACCATTACCAATGGAGGACATATGGGTTACCGAATTCAAGTTGATTTTGATCTTTGTGAAAGCAACGCTATCTGCATGCAAATAGCGCCAGAAGTTTTCGAAGTTCGCGATGACGACTTCCTCTACATTCTGAATGAAGAGCCTGGTGAGGATCTCAAAGCACAGGTAGAGGAAGCCGCACAAAGGTGCCCCAAGCAGGCAATCGCAATCGCAGAGGGCTGACAACTGAAAGAAATCATTGTTGTAGGGGCTTCATTAGCTGGACTACGCGCTGCCGAGACACTTCGGTCACAAGGTTTTGACGGAGTAATTCATCTCATAGGAGATGAATCGCATCTACCATACGACCGACCTCCATTATCCAAACAGGTGCTTGCCGGAGATTGGGAACCAGACCGTGTAGCTCTCACAAGTCCCGCAAAAAATGACGAATTATCATTCGAATGGCACCTTGGAACTAAAGCAACTGAGCTAAACATTTCTGAAAGCAAAGTATTGTTAGACTCCGGTCATACAATCTCATTCGATGGGGCAATTATTGCGACAGGAGCAAGATGCATATCGCTTCGGATGGCTGGAGATCTTCAAGGGATATATTCACTTCGCGGCCTCGACGACGCAATGGCAATCCGTTCTGAATTTGAGAAAACACCACACAAGGTAGTTGTCGTTGGAGCAGGGTTCATAGGAGCTGAAGTTGCTGCGACAGCTCGCCAGCGCGGACTTGACGTAACAATGGTAGAAGCAGCAGAAGTTCCCTTTGAACGGGTACTAGGAAATGAGATGGGAACCGTAACTGCCAATGTCCATCGCGATAACGGAGTTGAGGTTATCACGGGCACACCAGTTGAGTCCTTTAAAGGAGATGACAGAGTAGAGAAAGTTGTTCTCGCGAATGGAACAGAAATTGACGCCGACGTTGTCATTGTCGGTATCGGGGTGAGACCCAATACTGAATGGCTGGATAATAGTGGACTTACTATCGATAATGGAATCGTATGTGACGAAACCTGCCAAGCTGCACCCAGAATTGTCGCCGCTGGAGATGTTGCGCGATGGCCCAACAAGCTTTTTGGCGAACAAATGCGCGTAGAGCACTGGGATAATGCCGTAGAACAAGGAGTGTATGCGGCCCGGCGGTTGTTAGCAGGAGAGAATGGAATAGAGCCATACGCCCCAACCCCATGGTTTTGGACCGACCAATTTGATCGCAAAATTCAACTAGCGGGCAGAACTCGACCAACTGACGAAGTCAAAATTGTTACTGGATCAATCGAGGAACGACGTTTCGCAGCAGCATATGGACGCGAAGGAAAACTTGTGGGTATTCTTGGATTCAACCGCCCCCGACATGTCATGCAATACAAACAAATGATAACTGAAGGTGTCAGTTGGGAAGACGCCTTGGAACATGCAAAAAACAGTTAATTTGTTCTAGGGTCTACAGATCCAGTTCCAATTTCTACTGGTTGTCATTGCCACTCTTCAATTCTCTCATAACTGAAATGTTCGTCTGCCAAATATTTCTGTGTTAAGTTAGGAAATCTATACAAAGCGTCAATAAACGCTTGTTTGTATAGGGGTAAACGAGGGAGTCTTAGGGCGGAGTTCTTGGGACTCCCTCAGTTCTTTTTCAGCAAAGCTCTGCTTTAGCGAAGATGGATATCCATTTATTAAACGGATCTGAGGATACAATTCCACTATGAATTTTATTGCCGTGCAGTGTCAAAATAATTTAGTCCTCTCCGGACATATGAAGGACCAATTGCGAAGCTAAGGCTATGGCAGGCGAAACCAAACGAACTGATTCTAAAGCCCTATACGATGTCGTAGGTATAGGAAATGCCATCGTTGACGTCATCAGTCATGAAGACGAAAAATTTCTAGATAGCCATAACCTCATCAAGGACTCAATGGCTTTAATTGACACCGAAACTGCGGTAAGCCTCTACAACGAGATGAGCCCAACAGTTCAATCCTCTGGAGGTTCGGCAGCAAACACCATGTCCGGAGTAGCTTCGTTAGGTGGCAAAGCCGCCTATATCGGGAAAATACGTGACGATCATTTAGGCGAATTTTTCGCCCATGACGTCAACGCTGCCGGAGTTCACTTTGAAGTAAAACCAGCATCGGAAGGACTACCAACAGCCCGTTCCATGATTATCGTGACACCTGACGGGTCACGAACAATGAACACATATTTAGGGATAAGCACAAACCTTAGCAAAGACGACCTTGACGTGCACCTGCTTGAAAATGCACAAATCCTGTACTGCGAAGGCTACATCTGGGATATTGAAACTACAAAAGATACCATCCGCTCTGCGATAGCAATAGCAAAAGGGGCTAACCGCACCATCTCGTTTACACTTTCAGATAGCTTCTGCGTTTCACGGCATAAGGATGAATGGATTGACCTCATCCATGGACAAGTCGACATCCTCTTCGGAAACGAAGATGAAATTAAAGAACTCAGTGGATGTGGAACTCTCACTGAGGCAGCACAATGGATTCAAGGAAAAGTGAAAGTAGCCTGCCTTACTCTCGCTGAACGAGGATCAATAATTGTCACAGAAGATGAAATCATTGGGGTAGGTGCTAAAGCGGTAAGTCAGGTTATAGATTCCACCGGGGCTGGCGATTTATACGCATCAGGTTTCTTATTTGGATATGCCCGTGGACTCGATCTCAAAATTTGTGGGGAACTGGCGTCAATCGCTGCTGCCGAAATAATTACTCACACGGGAGCACGACCCCTTGTTCCTCTCAAAAGTCTTATTGAATCCGAGTTCCGCAACTAATGTCCCCCCAAACGGATCAGTATGCACTTGAATCGCAATTAAAACGCTGGATAGAACACGATCCCGACCCTGTCACGCGCGAACATTTGGTGACTTTAATGAACCGCTCCGACGCACCTGCCATTGAAAACTTATTCAACTC
>CEOC01126073.1_pt1 | contig 16657 bp, 13 predicted proteins | sample 356191 | NCBI WGS metagenome assembly CEOC01 (sample SAMEA2619952, study PRJEB7988) | marine metagenome | biome: marine biome (ENVO:00000447); feature: deep chlorophyll maximum layer (ENVO:xxxxxxxx); material: "saline water (ENVO:00002010), including plankton (ENVO:xxxxxxxx)" | depth 17 m
ATTTGAAGGCGACGCGAACGGTAATGTTACAGCCGTTCATGTTCATGACATTGAATGGGTTAGCGAAAACGGTCGATTCATGCCTAAGAAAATTGAAGGTAGCGAGCGCGTACTCAAAGCTGATTTGGTACTTTTAGCCATGGGATTCCTTGGCCCAGAAAATACCATTGTTGAAGAACTCGGACTCGATCAAGACCCGCGCTCTAACATCAAAGCCGAATACGGAAATTTCAAAACCTCCGTAGATAAAGTCTTTGCTGCCGGCGATATTCGTCGCGGTCAATCCCTCATTGTATGGGCGATTAATGAAGGGCGGGCGGTCGCTCGCGAATGCGATCGCTTCTTGATGGGTACCACGCAGCTGCCTTAAAGGTTTTCTGCTGCATGATGGGGTTTCTAATCTCAGTCTAGCAGTTTCAGCCAATCGAATGAATGCAGTTCGATGAAATCCTCCTTTGCTTGACGAAAGACCAAAAAACTGATTTTAACCTCAGTCGCCGCTTTAGGCGCTCGGAGCGGAATATGCAAACTCCGAACGCCCCCAGAGCCTCCGTTGGGTAACTGAATAAGCCTCCGTTGCTTAAACTTTTTGCCCGATGCATCCACCCAGTCCACTCTGATTTGTGCCCGACAATCCGGACTGACCTGATAGGCCAATTTGGCTTCGATGAGGTAGTCTGCTTCTCCTTCAACTGGCAAAAAGGTGTAGAGATTAAACATGTCTGCTCCGCCTATGCTAAGCCCGGCATCAGTCGCAACTGGACTCAAGGTTAAATATTCTGAAGGGCGGAATCCAATCTTCCAATCGGCTAAGTCTGGCACTGCGGGGCCGAGAAAATCTCGTCGCTTCCAGTTGTCTGGCTCGGCTCGTAGTTCGCTATTCGCTAGTTGGCTATAACCCCCTTTCCCGCTCATCTCCCATCCCTCTGCGATCGCTATTTCCGAAGGAAATCGCCTTAAGAGTGACGGCTCTGCACTGTTTAGCTCTTTTAAAATGGGTATGATAGCTCCCGCACTCGGATCGGTCTGCCCCATGAGCAGAAATTCTTTGGCAGAAGCGTGTAAGGGGTTTTCAATGATAAAACTAGCATAGCTTAAAAACCGCTCTTGAATCTCTAAAAAGCGATTGATCAGTTCTAAACCTCCGCTGGATTGAATCCCTAGGCTATATTCTGCCAAGGCTTTACGAGCTGCATGGTAATCGGCGAAGCCTTCGGTAAATGCAAAGGCTTCGGAAACAATGGCAACGCGTTGGGCATATCTACTTCCTGCTTCAACGGCTGCTTCTGCTTCGCTAATTAATGCCCTCAATTCACTGAGAATCAACTTGGGGAATAGTTCAATCCCCGCCTCATCGTAGTAATACTTTATCCAACAAGCAGTTCCAGCATACTGATTTCGGTGGGCTTCTGCCCGCTGGTAAAATGCACGCATCGCGCCATGAGCTTTACCAAAAAACTCCTTATAAAATTCATCGAGCAAGGTCTCACTATCAGTCGTCACCGACCAAAGCAACTGACTGCTCAGCCATGCCTTAGCACCATCTAAACCCCAAAAGGCAGGAAGCTGGGAAAAAAAGATATCCACTCCGTGATAGTAGAGATACGGAAGGCTCTCTATAATCCATTGATTGAACTGCCGAGGATAGGGATAGGGCGCACCAAAATAATAATCCCAAGCACCGAGGCGTTCGACACCCGACTGTGCCCAGCGTCCAACCAATGCCTTATCTTCCTCTCGATAGGATGCATCCTGCCACTGTGAACGATCGGAGGTGAGGATAGGTATGATCCTTGGATGAAGAGTAAAGTCCGGAGACTGCTCTGTCCAATAATAGGCGAGCATAGTCAGATAGCGAGGCTCTCCGCGATCGTTATTCCAGAGTCCAGCACGATTGAAAACGCCCTCAGCCACCGAATTAGCAAAGGCAAAAGTTAAAGGCGTATAGTCAGGTCGCCCGCGAAAATAGCAGATGGGAGTGATGGCTTTTTCTGTGTCTGCGGAGATATCAAATAAGGTATTGTCATTTGGCGATAGGGAAAAGCTCCGTGCCGAAGGATTTTTTTGAAAGTGTTCTACGGCAGCGAGAGTAGCTAGCTGAATCGCTTCGGGGGCGGTGAAGTTCGGCTGGGGATCGTACCCCGTACTCCCCTTGACTACAGTGGCTTTAGCTCCGAGATTGGCATACATATTAGGCGCAAGGCTCTGGTACTCAGTCTTAAAAATTCGTGCAAGATTGTGATTGAATGAGTAGCCCTTAGAGAGTCGATTGCGCCGGCTGTAGTCGCTCTTCATCGGATAAAGAGTTCGCATGTCAAAACTCGGCTCGATCACCGCCCGCTCAAGGGTTTTTGGCCAAACTTGGGGCACCTCCCCCACCCACTCAAAGCCAAGCGGACTCGGCCAATACCAACGCGCCCCTAAGACTTCATGAGCGATGGTGTATAAGGCATCGATCCATCCCTTTGTGTCATAGGCTTTGATGACAATTTGTATGCCTTTTCTTTGGATGGAAAATGTCCCGCTATGTGCGCCTTTAAGCGATCGCTTTTTTTTGAGTATAATGGATGCTCGATTTACTATAACGCCTTCACCTTCAATTAGTACTTGAGGTAGAAACCCTACACGATAAGCCCAAAGAGCAGAAAAATCAGCCAGTGCACAATCGAGGGCTTCACTTTCGGGTCGTTCTTCGAGCTGTATAGCGTGCAGGGATTCTAATGCTAAAGGCTCACGATTAAACGCTTCAAATAGGCTTAGAGCATGAGAGGCTGTCGTTGCGCAAAAGAAAAAGCAGCTACTCAGGAACAGGGGGTTGAACGGACTTCGAATCGAACGATACACAACCAACAGCCTAATGAATTTAGGACTTTTGCAAAGTCTCAAATATATCAATCCAGGCTTCGGATATATGCGCTTGTCCGAAGTGATTCTGTGCCACTTCAAAGGCCTGTCTTCGCTTTTGCTGCAATTGACTGGGCTTTGATTGGATCTCTTTCAGGCAATGCTGAAAGCCTTCGCTATCTCCAGGCTGCACCCACCAGCCACAATCGTAGCGCTTAATCAAATCGACCAAATCTGAATCTTCTGGTGCGATGGCTAGAATAGCCTGCCCTGCCATCATTGCACTGTAGGTTTTACTCGGCATAACTACCTCCTCGGCGCCTTTACTCATCGTGACAAGGGCAATCGGAGCCGACTGCAGGGCTTCGATCCATTCTGCTTGCCCTAAGCCAGAGCCAATTTTCAGGCGATCCATCAGCTTATCTGCATGGTCCTGCACGAACTGCTCTAAGGCAGCTCGTTTAGGCCCGCTACACTGAAAGCTAAATTGAAAGGGCGGCTCTATGCCCAAAGCCCAAGCCTCAAATAAGGTTTGTGTATCATGCATGTTTCCTAAATTGCCACAGTAGATTATTTCTATAGGACTACCCTCCACCCATTCTGAGAATTGACTGAACGGTCTTTCATCAGCACCGACAGGAATGATTCGACTGTTGGGCAAAACACCATGAATCGATTCGACGTAGCCTTTGAGACGTACACCTAAAAATACATTCACTGCCGAGCGTTTTAAACTCAAACCGACTAGCCAGCGAAAAAATTTAACTCTAAGCTGTCCCTCACGCCATTTGTTGGAGTGAATCATTGCTTCTGGGAAAAGGTCATAGACCAAATGCACTACCCGACGATTAAAGAAAGTCGCCAGTAAGGGTGCAAAGAAGGTATTGGTGGCAATGACAACTGGACGCTTACCATTTCCTTTAACCGCTTCTAAGAATAAATGGATAGTTAGCTGAATGGGATATATAATATATTGTCGCAATCTAAGGATAAACCGTTGCAGGAAACTTTGTGCCGACCGATACGTTGATTCAGAAATATTAAACCGCTGACTCGCTTCAATTCCCTTTTCTTGCAACTTCGACATCAAGGCATTCATGAAGCCTCCGTATTCGGTTGATGTCCAGAAGTCTACCTTCATTTATACAATTATTTTGCTTGGTTTAACTCATTGATCTTGAGATCGATCTGATATTCATAAAAAGATCGCATTAGGCTGAAATGAAAACCTGGCCTACCATCTAGCATACCCAGTTTGAATACATATAAAAAGATAAAAGTAAAAATTGGCCTAAATGGTATTTTGTACGCAAATGACTTAAATGCTTTCCTGCGCATCATGGGGTCTTTATGTAAAAAAAGTTTCACATTCAAGATCTCTTTTTTTTCTTCAATTAATTTCTTTGCTTCCATTTTGGAATACCGATTATGGCGCGTAAACCAATAATCTAAGCCTTTATTAAAAGGGAAATGTATCATATGCTCCGTCAAAAACCCAACTTCACCTTCAGTATAATATTCTTCGTTTATTTCTCTTTTTACTTGCACTGTTCCTTTTCTAAAAAGTCGACCAAACCATGTTGGATAGCCCGATGAATGCTTTATCCATTTACCCATAAAAAAATCTTTGCGTCGTAATCTGTACAGTGTTGTTGGGTTATCTTTTATTTGAACAACTGTTTCTATTTCTTCACTCAACTCTTCCGATATCCGCTCATCTGCATCAATCATTAAAATCCAATCATTTTTAAATTTTAAATTTAAGCCATAATTTCGTTGTGCAGCATAGTTATCAAAAATTCTTTGATGTACTACCACTCCCATCTGTTCAGCAATTTTTATAGTATTATCACTGCTATAGGAATCCAAAAGATGTATATCGTCTGAACCATTAACTGAACTAATACAATCTTGCAGATTTATTTCTTCATCTTTGGTTAGGATAAGTACTGAATATGACATGTAATTCTAAGTGATTTGATTTAGAGCGCGAACTAGTAAAATTAAATGTTTCTAATAAAGATCTCGAAGCATATTAACATTTATAAACTTCAAAACCTACCTCCCTAGTTTTATTAACTTCCCCGTTTTGCTTAAGGTGCGTTTAGTTTTTATTAATAGTATCTTCCTCAATGAAGCAATTGTTTCTATTATCTTAAGATAAAGGAAATGAAATCGAAGCGCCTTTCTATATATCTGATAGTCAGCTTGCTCTAGTGCATTTTTAAATGCCTTTTTTGAGAGTAAACTAACTTTCAAACGCTGCCTGTAAATAATTCGCCTTAGCCATTTAATCTTCAATTCTTCAAAGATTATTCTCTTCTTTGGAGCCCATTGGCCTTCTTTTTTCTTTTTCTGCAAGCGGTAGGCCAATCCTTCCCGGCGCTGACGGAATCCTCCAGATTGCGAAGATATTGCCTCCTCCGTACTAATTTCCTCAATGAAAATTTCTTCTTCAATCTTTGCTTTCATCAATATTTGATGTAACTCAACATTTCTGACAATTAATAAATTAGTTCCTTGTCTATCTGTATCATACTTAGGAATCCATGCATCTCCGACCGTTAAATCCGAAGTTTCCCCAACTACATCATCGCAATAGTTACATGCGTTTAGCATCATAGCACCTGCATTAAATTTCCCCCCTAAAATCAACGCCGTATCCTTCTGAACAGAATCTCCATCATTAGATATCCCCTTAAATACATAGGATCTTGTATCAATTTTGGGGCCCTTGACCCTATATTCAACTTCTTTTAACTTTTGGGGATTTAAACCTGCTCCCCAAGCTAGAGAACGCGTCCAATTAACACTCTTGTAATGGCCGCAAACTAATGATACGCAGAAAACAATTCTTGAATTAATAATTGAATCTATTTTTTGGAGACGCCTTACTGCCTTTACGAAACAGGGAACTCCAATGAACAAATATCGGCCTTCTTCTTGTCTAACTTGATTCATAACTTTAGAGATTTCTAAAACATGATACCGAGTTTTAGAACCGTCTGAGATTTCTTTTGGCGTTCTACTTATTTTATAATCAAAAAAGATCCCGTCGTTCGTTGCTGGATCTACCTTTTTAGCATGTATAACACCGTCAATTAATCCTTCACTTAGAAGTTTTAAACCTATCCAAGTGCCAAAACCACCCGATGTACCATTTGCTCTTATATTTTCCGACTTAATATAGCCCGCATAGCTCTTAATATTATAACCAATAAATTTATTGTATTTCGCGTGCTCATGAAATAAGCTCTTAGCTATTATGTCTTCGTTTAGTTTAGGGGATAGAAAAGGACAAACTGCATCTAATTCTTCTGGATTATTAGTTTCATCAAATAATGGCTTAAATTCACCAAATTCATTGAGTTTCATTTTGCCACTTTGCACTAATGTGCATGCTCCGCAGCCAACACAATAATCACCATCTAAAACTTTCCTAATATTCATTTCACGTATTTATTGCTTCGTCTAAAAATAATTCTGATTTTTTTCTTAGCGCCTTCAATTTTAGATTTATCTCGCCCCAATTAATTTCTTTTGAAATTAATTGGCTGATTGCCGCTTCATCATAGCTACTTAAGATGCGATCTTTAATACCTAAGGCCTCTAGCAAACTATTTGTTCTCTCATTAAATGCAGCCTTCTCGCCTTCTAAACTAACAAATATAAACGGCTTATTAAATATTATGCTAAATATAGTTCCATGATAACTATTTGTTGTAATGTATTTTGCATACTTGAAATATCCAATCCACTCAAATGGAGTTGGGGCAATTTTACTCTTTTTTAATTTCTGCATTGTATATACTTTTATTGATTCCGTAGATTCAATAAAAGCATTAACTTTTTTTGCAAATTCTTGACTCCTTAAGGTATAAGAAAATGCATAAGTGTCTAAATCAAAGCTAGGCTTTATAGCATTACTGTAATCATATTCTAATAGTAAAGTCGGGTCGACAGCCTGTATCGCTTTTTTGCTGGCTAAATTATTTACCAAATTTACACCACTTTTTTCTCTAACAGAAATATAGTCTATTTTATTAATTAATCTTTCGATACTTTGCCAATGTTCTTTTTCTATAAAAGGTCTGCCAAAGCTAGCAGCATAAGATATTGTCCTGCATTCACTATTTACAAAATTTAAAAAATAAGCCTCATCAATGCCATTTTGTTTTGATGAATTCCAAATTTGGTCACTTCCGCAAATAATTATATCATAATTCTTTGCTATACCTTTTAAATCTTCAGAAGAAAAATAGCTTTTTTTGGACAGGCAAAATTCATCCTTTTGAGCTTTCCTGAATGTAGTTGCTAAACATGCACGAAAGCGTGAAAATAATCCCAAAAGGTACTTAAAATTTAGTGCTACCTTATAGATAATTATTTTAACATCTTTTTTATTTCTAGGAAAAAAAAGGCCTCCTCCCTTTTCCAAATGAGCTGGCTTATAGTCAATTATCTCTACTGAAAATCCTTTTTTAATTAAATGATTCTGCAAAGCCCACGCTTGCATAAAAGCACCATAATTTAAAACAAAATGGTATGTAATTAATCCAATCTTAGGCATGGAAATTATTCTCTAGTCGCTTATTCTTTTTTTAATAAATTTTGCCGGATTTCCACCAACAATAATTTCTGAGCCTATATCCTTTGTCACCACAGCTCTCGCAGCTACAATAGAAAAAGCACCTATATTTATTTTTGGTCCTATGAAAGCATCAGCACATATCCATACACCATCAGAAATTTTGATGCCGCCTTTAATGAGTGGCATGCATTCAGCGTTTTCTGTGGCGGTATAATCATGCGTTCCTCCGCATAAATGGGCTCCCTGGGAGATTGTTACAGAATTCCCAATTTGAATTTTTCCTAGGTTATAAAGATTTACTTTTTCTCCGACGCATGTTTTCGCGCCAATTTCTAGATTCCATGGGAGTGCTATCCTAACGCTAGGATATATCTTGGTGCCTTTGCCAATCTTTGCTCCAAATATTCGCAAGAGCATTCTCCTAAATCCAAAACAAAATTTGGGGCTACATTTAAAAAGACCTGCTGCTAAAAGCCAGAGGGCCCTCCCTATATATTCGGCTACAGAATAGTTAAAATAATGATTCTTTTTGCTTAAGTTATCACTCACTATTAAAAATTCCCTAAAATGCATTAAAATAATTACCTCTCTTGGCGGGTTGCTCTAAAAAATGCTTATGCTTTATAATTTCTTCTTCTGATTCAAAACGTGAACCTATTATTTTCGCCGGGACACCTCCTACCACTGAATATGGGGGAACATCCTTAGTCACAACTGAGCCCATTGCAATTATAGAACCTTCTCCTATTTTTACTCCAGTTCGGATCATTGAACGCATGCCAATCCACACGTCATCCTCTATAATAGTATTTTCACGATATGGAGAGCCGCTAAATATTATTGCCTGACCAGCAATCCTGAAATTGTGATCCCCCATCGCTACTGCTACTTCAGGCCCGCACATCACATATTTACCAATAATAACTTTTGAACCAATAGCCACACCTGCCGAAAAATGGGAATATGGGCCTGTAACTAAATCTTTAGAAATGTACTTTGGGCTAATGAAATAACTTAATGGATGGATATATTTTAAATTAAAGAAATATCTCAAGCCCATTGTCTTAAGGTTTCTATAGGGCTGCCTAAGTAGATTTTTGATTTTTGATTTCACAATAAAGCTCTTCAAGCGTCATCTCAATGAGTTTAAGTTGATTTTCTACTGAGTAGTTTTCTTTTATAATTTTGAGACAATTTTTTTTTGCTTCAAGACGTGAATCCTTATTAAAAATCCAGGCATGGATTTTTTCAACTAAATTCTCTATAGAGTTTTCTTTATAAAATGAACCTGTTATGCCCTCAATAATGGCTTCATGCTCAGGCATTTGTGCGTCAAAATTATCATGGCTTATAACAGGCACGCCTGCTGAAAGGGCATGCATAGCAGATAAACCTACATTTCCAGGAATAACAGATACGTCTGCAATTTTCAAATATTTGTACACTTCGTCTCCGTAGACAGCTCCTAGAAAATTAACAAAACGATTCAACTTATGCTTATTAACTAATTCTCGCAATTGCCCTAATGATTCACCTGTTCCTAAAATAAGGACATTAAAATACTTATTATGGGTAATTATAGATTCATGAAGGGCCTTGATCAATTTATCGATTCTTTTAACAGGCGTTAGCCTTCCTACCGCAATTACTACAGGTAATTCATTTGCAAATAAATTGTTTTTTAACTCTGAGATCTGCTCTTCTGTATAATTGAATGCATCAGAGCCAGAATAATCCAAAGAATTATAAATAACACTAATAAGGCATTTTTTATAAAAGTTCCCGAACTTAAAATATTTTTTTGCCCTATTACCATAAAGCATAATTGCATCTGCCTGAGAATATAAAAAATGCCTCAATAAAAATATTGGCCTGCTATCTTTACCAAGAAATCCATGTGTCCAAAAAATTATAGGAATCTTAAAGACCTTCAAAATCGGAATAGCGACGATATAGGATAGATGATAAATAGAACCTAAAAATATGACAGCATCATAATCTTTTTTGAGTAAACGACTGATTACTCCACTTTGCCAAGTAAAAGGAATCCTTGCAGTAAAAGGATAGTATAAACGCGTAAACTTCCAGCACAATCCTCCTGCTTTTGTCGAGATGTCTGCAAGCTTTGGATCTATACCTTTTATTCCGTCAATAGGGTTTTTATCTCCTAGCAATTCGTATTCCCAGCCTGAACGACTATTGGTAAGGCTTTTCAAAATTGGCAATCTATAGTTTGCGAAAAAAGGATAGATGATAAGGCAGCGTTTCATTTTTAATTATCTTAAATTTTGCCTATGCCTAAGTGGATTATATGCCAAAAGAAACCCTAAAGAAATCCAAATTCCTCTATTTATCTCTAGGCTCAAACTTGTCATTGATTGCAAAAAAGAAAAAAAGAATAAAAAAGAGAAAAAGTACCAATCTACTGTTTTATAAAAGCTCTTATTGAATAAATTTAAAAAAGTCTTAAGATTAATATAAATAAATACAAAAACAAGAGGTAATCCAATTAAACCAAGTCTCATAATTATTTCTAAAAATAAGTTATGGGGATAAGGAGTATAGTTCTTTTCTCCAAATATTATCCACTCAGAAAAGTAATTCAAATGATATTTGTATACTTCGAAACGACCGCCCGTGGAACGATCATCATTAAGCCCCTCGAGATAATTAAAAGCATCAGAAAATCTAGAAAATAAAACACTTACTCTATCAAAGAGTACTAAGAAATTCTCCCTTTGGAGAAAGAAATAAATACTAAAGAAAACTAAGATTGCTACACCCCCAATAAAAATTCTTTTAGCTACCTTTTGTAAATTATTCTCCCTCTGAAGCATCCTGATATAAACAATAAAATATAATAGCGATGTAAGTATAAGAAATAGGGATGCGCCCCGAGACGCAGTTGAAATTACTATAAAAAGACTAAGTAACATTCCAAGGAATGAGGCTCCCTTAAATATTAAACCCTTAACATTTAATGTAATAAATAGGAAAACAATAGATGCTATGCCATTAGCGTATGCTACACCCACTGGATTCCCAGTATCTAGGGATAATTCTCGTCCACCGCCCATTAAGTTGATGCTATATTTTAAGTAATTGCTATATTCATTTGTTGAGAGAAGAAGAATCAGAACTAAAGGCAGCAGAAGATAAGAACCTATCTTATTAAAAAAGTATTTAATTTCATTTTGAGAAAAGCTTTTTCTAGGACTAGCCCACATTACTCCATTAATAAAAAATCCTGCTGCTATGCCGGTGAAGATAACATTAAAAAAATCAGTAGTGTTTTGTTCTCTAAAAAAGCCATAAGCTATAAAAAAAAATAGATAAAAGAAAGCTCCAGCAAATAGGTGGAGATTTTTTTCATAAGATTGGGATTGCTTTTTGAAATTTAATAATGTCAAGAATGAGAATCCTAAAAAAAGCAGAGGAACTCTAAGTCCCGGAGCTATCCCAAATGTGAGTGCTGCACTGCTGAAGCATAAAACTAGTGCTATGTAAGGCCATATGGCGCTTGACGATGATGCTCTATACCTCATAAAAATCTAAATTAGTCTAAAAAATAATATTTGAAAGCTTTAATGAATACCCCAAATGAGAAAATAAACGTTGGATGCGGCAGCTCGCCTTCTAAAGGATGGCTCAACTTAGATAATTCTCCGTCAATAACAATAGCAAATTCTCCACTCCTATTTTTCATCCTCAAAAAGTTTCATATCCTCAGCAAAAAGCATATAACCTATATTAATTGGTTGAAATCAAATTCTATTGTATTCGCCGATGCAACTAAACGCATTCCCGCTAGGGATTCATCCGCTTCTGTAGTTTACTCTTCCCACATGATTGAGCATCTCTCCCAAAGAGGCTTAGCAAAATTTTTAGCTGAAGCAAAAAGAGTATTAGCACCTAAGGGTGTCTTAAGAATAAGTGTGCCTGATTTAGACTTTCATATTAAAAAATATGGAATAGATGGAAACGCTAACGCTTTCATGAAATCTGTCACGGAAACTGTACCAAAAGTTGACACACTAAAGGAAAGAATAATCTTCCTTATTGCAGGCTATCGCAATCATCAATGGATGTATAATTCTGCTTCATTAAAGTCCATTTTATTGAAAGCTGGCTTCAAGGATGTAGAGCAAGTGAACCCAGGCACTACAAAAATTCAGGACTATGCCGGCTTAAACCTCTATGAAAGAGAGGAAAACTCATTAATACTTGAAGGTATTAAGCCTTAACTAAATCTTTTTGTTTTAATTTTTCAATTACATTAAAATAGCGCAAAGATGCCAAATAACATAATACACAAAATGGTATGATAATTAAGGCGAATAGTTTTATGCTTTCTGAATTTAAATATTTCCACAATAAAAAAGGTAAAAGCAGGGACGTTAAAGCACTAAAGCAGCCGCATAATTGAGATTTAAGTATATCTAATATGCTGATATTAGTTCCTTGAATTGCCCACATAACAGATGGGACAATTAAAATAAATTCTGCTAAAGAAATTGCTAGTGCTACAAAATACAAGCCCCTATCAATGGTCATAAATATAAAGGCGATATAGAGAATCAATTTAGCAATAGATATAACTAGCATCTTACTTGGTTTCCCTAGCGACAAAAAAAGCCAATTTTGGATATTCACAATGCTTGTCGCTAAAACTGCAAACGAAGCTCCCTTTAAAATTGGTATAACTGCAATCCAATTTTTACCCAAAATTAAAAAAACAACTTCCGAAGGAAAAACTATTATAAAGAATACTAATGGCAAAACAACTATTGATACCACCTGGCATAAAAAAAGATATGTTTCCTTAAATAAAATTGGATTTTCTTTCATTTTTGAGAGTAAAGGAAAAGCTAATCTACCAATAGGATAAACTACTGTTTGAAGAGGTAATGTGTAGAGTTTTGTAGTCTGGTTAAAAATTCCGACGCTTAATTTTCCTAAGTAGTTATTAATTAGAAAATTTTGAAGAAACAGAGAAAGTCCTACAAAGAAGGTTTTTCCTATTATTGGCAGACTGTAAGATACTCCTTTATATAAATCCGAAAAACGCAAATGAAACTTAAATACTCTCCTGGATAAAAACAAAAATATACTATTTGCTATCAATATATCTAATGAAAATTTAAATATTAAACCCCAGAAGGCGTACCCTTTTAATATTATCAAAAGCGAAATTACAAATGACCCAATAATAGAAATGGACTCTACGATAGAAATGGCTTTAAATCGTAAGGATTTAATCATCTCTATGCGACTTTGGATTCCAAAACTCTCGATTAAAATTAAGAACGAAAGTACGGTGCTGGTTAGCCCTAATTCTGGCATCTTAGAGACTTGAACTATCTCGCTCTTAAATGCAAAAGTTATTAAAAATAAAAAAAAGGCAGTAATAATATTTGCCCAAAAAAATGAAGCGCATTCATTGCTTCTTAAATCTTTAGCGTAAATTAAATACTCGGTAAAAAAATTTACAAACACACGATATAAACCTGCTATAGAAATTGTCATGGCGAAGATTCCAAAATCTTCAGGCAACAAGTACCTCGCAAATATTATTATTGAAACAAAATTAAGGCCTGCCACTAAGACCCGGCTAGACAAAATGTATCCAATGCGTGCTATTAAAAAATTACCCATAGAAAGCTTTTGTTCTACTAGCATAAAATTCAACTTGTTTTTTTATGCCCTCTTTAAAATCTGTTTTGGATTGAAAGTTGAGTAGTTTTGAAACTTTTTTTAAATCTGCCCATGTCCGAAGCACATCTCCTGGCTGTTTAGGCTGCAGATCAATAATTGCCTTTTTACCGACTGCTGATTCAATAATTTTAATCATTTCTGAAAGAGATACCATTTGCTCATTGCCTAAGTTTAAGAGCTCATAATCGGACGACTTGAAATGCAACGCTTTGATAATTCCATCAACTATATCATCAATGTAGGTATAGTCTCTACAGGTTGCTCCATCACCAAAAACTGGAATAGGCTTCCCTTGAGAAATCAAGCGAATGAATTTACTAATTGCTAGGTCTGGTCTTTGCCTAGGGCCATAAACAGTAAAAAAACGTAGTCCCAGGAAGCGTATACCATATAATTTAGAATATACATGACCCATTAGTTCACAACTTACTTTATTACTCGCATATGGGCTAATAGGCATAAGGACCGAATCTTTTTCTTTCCAAGGCAATCTAGGGTTAGCACCATAAACGGAAGAAGAGGAGGCAAAAACAAATTGTTTTATTGATTGCTCTTTAGCATATTCGAGAAGATTTTGCGTAGCGATCACATTTGCTCTTTGATAGCCCAAGGGATCTTCAATAGACGGGCGCACCCCTGCCTTGGCTGCAAGGTGAATAATCGCATCATAAGAATTGCCCTCAGTCATAAAAGCAATTTTTTGGTAGGTTGCGATGTCCGCCAAGTCTGCTTCAATCAACTCAAACTGCTCTGAATCCACCGCTGCTAAATTTTCATTTTTGATTGCCCTAGAATAAAAGGGGTCAAAGTTATCCACACCAATCACTCGATGTCCTAGCTGTAAGAGACGCTCAGCCGTATGTGATCCAATAAAGCCCGCACAGCCTGTTAGCAAGATATTCATAGTTGTGTTTATGTGTTATCAGAAGCGCTCGCTTAAACAAGCCTATAGTATTTTCGGGAAAAATCTTGCGTTCCAAAAAATTAGCAAGCTCCGTCAGGTGAAGATTAATGGTTTTTAAATTCTAAGCGATACAACTTTACAACAAGTAGCGCACTGCCAAAAAAAGCCACCCAATAAGAAGGACTACTGAAGATAAAATCTACAAAATTATGTAGGGCAATTACAGCTAGCCCAAATAAATAAAAACTACCTGCCAGTACACTAACCTGGAAAAGTTTGAAGGAAAGCACAACAAGTATAACAAACAAAAGCACTAGAAAACTAGTTCCAATTATACCGTATTCTGCAAGAAACTGAACCCAATCATTATGGGCATAGTGGTATACCTGCCTGCCATGCCGCCCCTTTTTTTTATTATAATACTGGTACCAAAGCGATTCATAATCTTTTTGATATATTGGGAAAATATAACGGAAAGCTCCTGCACCCCAGCCATATAATAACCGATCTTGTGCCATATCCCATGTTGCTTTTGTTGAAAGGGTGCGACTGTAGCTTTCTGGGTTTTGGCTGATTGACTGAAGCTGGCTCACTCGATGTTCCACTTCCTTCAAATTAAAAAATTGTAGCATAAAAAGGCTTCCAGTTATCATAAGCACTAAAAAGACAAAACTTAGTACCCAAGTACCGCTTTTAAATAAATTTACTACGTGCTGTAGAAAAGCGAGAAAAGAAAAAAATACGATTAAGGAGCTCCCTAAAATTATTCCTCCTTTTGATAAAGCTAAGCAGATTGATCCAAAGAGAAGAAAGATAAATAAAAAGCACAAAAAATGAGGCCCCCCTTCTTTCAATTGCTCTCGTGAGCGTTTTAAATAAAAGAAATATAAGAGCCCAGAGATTAAAGATACTAAAATCAAATATGCCGCCCCTTGATTACGATAAGCAAAACTGCCCCAAAGATTCTCATTTGTGCACTCGACGATCCACAAAAGATAAGAAGAGCCCGAAAACTTATGCAAAATAGCTACAAAGCCCATCAAAACGCCCGAAGCAACGAAAGCCCAAAGAAGCAACAAGGCCGTTTTCCTTCGCTGGATGCCAATCCAAATTCCGAGTGCTAAGGCGAACGCTGACACGTGGCCCACCCAAGCACGCAAGGCATTCATTTCTGAGTAATCAGCACGCACACTTGAAGGGAAGTCAATTCCTAGTGGAGGCGTTATCGCTTCTGTCCACCAAGTCCGCTCCCCCTTCACTTGTTCCAATGAGGGATTTGCATATTGAATTAAAATATAGATTAAAAAACAAAGGCTAACCCAGAAAAAAGGTTGAAAGAGCAATCGCTTTAAATTTTTAAGATTGCCCTGCTGACGATCATACCCATTCCAGGCTAGCGGGAAGGGCAGTATGCTAGCTAAAAACGTACCAACACCGCCAAAAAATAAAAGATGCAAGGTCCAATCGCGGTAACCGCCAAAAGACCAAGCAGTAAACACTAAAGTGAAACAGGCAAAACTAGAGACTAACCACTCACGCCTTGAAATCGGTATGGCTACATTTTCTCTCTTATTTACTGCCCTGAACATTTAGCCTATGCTTGCTCCTAGAAACTGTCCAATACAAATAAAGACTCAACCAAAATTATGCAACCGTCATAACAAAACCTGAACTTATGGCAGGTATAAATCGCGTGCTTTTTCAATCATTTCTGAGGTCTGTTTTTTCGCCTGACCATCAAAGCGATACACTTCTTCATTCAATACTTGCCATCGCTTACAAGAGGAAATCCATGCCTCAAACGCAATTTCGCAATTTAGGCGAAAACGCCGTTCAGAAAAGCGTTCTCTATTAGCCCAAAATTGAATAGTGTTTCCGCCCTTCGGCTTATCCGTGATAAAGCATTCTGATTGATGCATTTGGCTGTATTCATTTATAAGTTCCACTGCGTAGACATAACTTCGCTCTTCTCCATCAATCCGCACAGTAGCGCGATCAAATCCCAGTTTTTTCAGAAACCATTGGTATTCATTCCAAAAATCTCCCCCGTTTCGTATCCGATCAACCTCTGCCACCAACCACCGAGATAGCCGGATAGCATTTTGTGTTTCATAACGCATACTAAATGAATCAGAAAATAATTGCTTAAGACTCAAAAGAGGATTCCCGTACACACGCAGGGCAAAAATAATTATCACACTAGCCAAGCCCACGAAAATAGGGAAGTAACGCCCCTGATTAGAGTACACCAGTATGCCTCCTAACAAAGCCACCATAGAGAACGCATACAGCACCAAAACTGTATTCTTTCGTGACAAGCCCAAGCGAATTAGCTGATGGTGGATATGACCCTTATCTGGACGAAACAAGGGAAGCCCTTGAGCAGAACGTCGAAAAAGTGCGAAAGACACATCAATAATAGGCAATGCCAGTGCCATCATGGGCCCAAGTAAAGCTGCAACCACCGCCCCTTTTTGAAAGTTCATCAATGACAGAGCAGCAATGACAAAGCCGATCGTGTAAGCCCCTGAATCCCCCATGTAGACCCTAGCAGGCGGAAAATTGTGAATTAAAAACCCTAAAATCGCACCCGCCATTCCCAC
>CEOC01006622.1_pt1 | contig 16608 bp, 10 predicted proteins | sample 356191 | NCBI WGS metagenome assembly CEOC01 (sample SAMEA2619952, study PRJEB7988) | marine metagenome | biome: marine biome (ENVO:00000447); feature: deep chlorophyll maximum layer (ENVO:xxxxxxxx); material: "saline water (ENVO:00002010), including plankton (ENVO:xxxxxxxx)" | depth 17 m
AGTTCGAGGTACGTAGAGGTTCGTTCTCTACCGACGCTCCTGCTCATGCTCAAGGTGATACTGATGCCGCTAACGTTGACCTCTTCACTAAGACTGTTATTGGTCAGTTCGTTGATACTGACGCTAGCTTCTACGGTGGTACTTCTGATGCTGTCGGTGGCAGTGCTGCTGATGACGAATACTACCTAACATTCTCTACACCTGCTACCACTACAATCTTTGAAGTTGGTGCTTATCTCTTGCTTGATCGTTCGAGACTAGCAATCTTTGACCCAACAGCATTTACCGCTAATGTAACTGCTAACAGCAGCACAATCACTAGCGTTACTAACGCTGGTAGCTTCGATACAAACAACACTTGGGTACGTATTGACGAGAGCAGTTCTGCTACATTCAACGATGGCACCAAGTATGCTCAAATCACTGCCATCTCTGGCACCACATTCACCCTAAGCAAACCATTTGCTGTTGGTACGATCACTGGTCAACTTTCGTTTACTGGTGGTGATTCCACACAAGGTGATGCTCCTGTCGGTGAGCAGTACAGCGAATTGGTTCTCATCGAAGAACTAACTAACCTGAACAACGTTTCTGGTGACTCGCTACAACTCAAGGTCAAGAGAGCAATGAACCAGCGTAATAGCGATGGTTCGATGATTGCTGGAACACCTGCTGGTCTACCTGCTGGTGCTGATGCTTCTTCTTACAAGTTCCTAAGAACTGACCACCCAGATAATATTGAACTCATCAGATATGACCTAGCAAATGATGTTAGCTTCATTGATGAGGTTGGCGGCATTAGTTCTACAACTAGCGGTACACTAGAAGACATCAACACTGGTGACTTCTCTGGTGCTGTTGGTGAGGGTGACATCCTACGCTTCACCGATTCTGAACTAGCAATCATCACTGACATCAACACGACATCTCCACAGAGATTCGTCGTTACTGACGGTGCTGATACTAACCCAGTTGAGCAGTTCTCTGTTGACTCCACAACTGGTGAGACCAACATTGCTGGTGATCTTAACATCAATGCTAACTTCACTCTCTCTGGTTCTACTACAGAAGGATCACAGGTTCTTTCGATCACCACTGGTGGATCTTCTCCTGTAACAACATTCAGTGTTGATTCTGCTACTGGTGATACTTGCCTCAAGGGTGACTTTGGTGCTGGTGGTCCTAACTGTGACAGATTGACCGTTAATGCTGAGACAGGTCTTACCACTATTAGTGTTGGCGACTTCTTGATTGGTTCACAATCCGATCAGAAGTTGATTCTCCAGAATAGCACTGGCAACCTAACAATTGCTGGTCATCTAACAGTTGAGGGAACTACAGAAACCAACATTGCTGGTCCTGTACAAATTGATGGTGGTAACCTACAACTCAATAAGATCGATCAATCTCCTGAATGGGTAGCTAATGATGCTGTTGAGAATGGTGATACTATCTTCTACAGTGGTAACATCTACACCGTTGTTGGAGATGGCAACTTAGGCACCACTCCTCCAACACATACCACAGGCACTATCACCAATGGTGGTGTGAACCTCGCCTTCCTCAAGGCAAAAGTTCCCGAAGAAATCTTCGAGGTAGAAGTTGATGGTTCCATGAACTTCGCTGGTCAAGAAGGATTCTTCACACCGAATGGTGCTAGAAAGTGGCAGTTCGTTGGTGCTGGTGAAGAGACATTTGACACGGAAGTTAACGTTAATTACTTCGTTGCTCCTTCTTCCGACACAACTCTCAAACTACCTACTAACGCTGTTACTGGCGATATGATTAGAGTTGTTGATGTCGGTGGTAACCTAACTTACAACGTTTCGTTGAGAGTAAGAGCGGGTGATAACATTGCTATCCAAGGTGATAATACAAACGGCAATTCTCCTGACCTAAGTAGTATTAACTACAACGGTGGTGAACTTGTTGTTCAGACTCCACATGCTGGATTTGGTCTGATTTACCTAGGTAGCACAAACTTCGATGGAACTACCACTGGTGCTCCATCTACAACACAAGGTTGGTGGCTCGTAGAGATCTAATATGCCAGGATATAACGTAGTAAAAACACAAAGGGCACTTCCAATCGGAAGTGTCCAACCTTGGACAGGAAACCTGTCTGAGATCCCAAATGGGTGGTTGTTATGTAATGGTGCTGAAGTTGAAGCAGGGGATTATCCTCTGCTAGCACGTGTTTTACGTGATACTTACGGTGGTACAAATTTTGGTGGTAATTTTCCTACCTACACTGGTACATTTAGATTACCACAGACAAATAATAAGTCACTAGCAGATATTTCTAGTGCTTACTTTGGTGCCTATAGTTCTACACAGGAAGCCGTTCCAGCTCCTATTGATAATGCTGATGCTTTGGCGGTTGTACAAGACTTCCTAGGAGATTCTGTTGCTGGATTTGAACCTGGAGACTTGGGACCTCCTAACGTTGTTAATGCTAAAACAGATTTAAACTTTACCTATACACCAGACCCTGCTGGAACTATTGTTAGTATTGTTACTACAGGTGTAGCACCTACGGTTGCTACTACTCAAGTGTATAACAATGTGGCAGGAAACAACGGAACAAATGCTGATACTGGCGCTGCTGTATCAGGAACAGGTGCTTTGTTTACAGTTGTTATTAACACAGATGAAACCTATGATCTTGTTCCCAAAGTAAAAGGATCTGGATATGAGGTTGGTGATCAAATAACTATTCCTGGATCAACATTTTCTAATGATGGTGGTACTTCTACTGCCAATGATATTTCAGTTACTATAACGAAGATTGGTAACTCTTATTTTGAGGGTGTTATTACAGGTCAAAGTATTATTAAAGGTTTCTCTATTAAAGAAGTGTTTATTGTTCCTAGAAAACTAGGTAGAGAACATTTCCCACAGCATTTCCACGAAGGAACATATGAGACAACCAACATCGGTGATTCTGATGCAGCGCCAGGACGAGGTGTTGGTGTATTTGCTACGCCAGAAGTAAACTTTACTGAATTCTATCAAAGAGTTGACCCCTGTCCTTCTGGATATATCTCACTCTTCAACCCTTGTCCTAAATCCACATCACTTGAATGTACTACAGCAGATGTAGAGACTGGATTCTGGATTGGTAACTCACAGACAGATGATATTACAGCATTGAATAACTCTCCATTCCAAGTTGGTGTTGGTAGATATACAATTGCTTCTGTTGGTGGTAGTTTACCTGTTGCTGATCACGTACCATATGCCACATCAAATACAGGTCATGGTCTTGGTAAGTCTTGGTTTATTGGTAGTGGATCACACTGGAACTTGAGAGCTGGTGATGGTAGCACCTCTGTTAATGGTGATGCTAACATGACAGCAATTAAAAATACTGGTAGATTTGCTCCTGGATATAGGATTCCATTCTCAGATAATTCTCAAACAGTTAACTCTCCAAACTTTGACCCTGGTACTGGTGGATCTGATAATTCACATGGATATACGAAAACATTATTCAACCACGCTGCTATTTCATTTTTACAAGATAACTTAACTGGTGGTGGCGTTAATGATGTCATTGAGACACATGATCATGATGGAACATTTAACGTTGTATATGATGGTGAAAACATCGATGTTGTAGAACAGTTGAGTGTTCTAGCACAACCAAATGTAACTCCAAACTCTCTTGAAGGGGCGTTACAAATTACATTCACCACAAGAGTTCCTTCTGTAACAATTACCAATCTAATTAGAGCGTACTAATGGCAACCTATTACACCAACGAAAGGGCGAGGTTTGGTGGTGTTTCTGGCACCATTATTCCTTTCCCAATTAAACTTCCAGATGTCAATGTTCCAGATCAAGGCGATTGGGGCAATTTACTTCCTGCTGGTTTTTTGAGATGTGATGGTTCAATTCTCCCTGCTAGTGATTTTCCTATTCTCGCTCAAATCTTGGGCACAGGAAATAATTCTAAATTTAAGCGAGATGACCAGACAGTAAATGACAATCAGTTTGTTCTTCCTGATATTGGATCTAAAGCTATTCAGGGTGGCAATGCTTCTGGTACATACTTAAATGATAAAGTAATCAACATTGATCCTGGTGAGACAGCACCTTATAGAGTTGGTGCTGAGGTTAGTGTGGTGTCTTTGATTGGTGAGTCAACCACTATTACATACAGTGGTGAGTTCGAGGTTATTAGTCCTGGTAACATTGAGTTTATCGGTAATCCTCAGTTCGGTACTACTACATCTGATGGTAGAACATTAAAAGCATTCTTATCTGAACAAGCATTCCAAGCACACGGTCACGACGCTGATGTTGGTGTGTTTAACTATCTTGGTCAGTTTTCTGATTCTAACTTTGTTGGAGCAAACACTGGTTCTTCTCAGGGTGGTAATGATGGTCAGAACGAAGGATCTAACGAACCAGTTACTATTCAATCCCCGACAGATGCTTCTGCTGTTGTCTCTCACGCTCACTTGATCGATTTCCCGTCGTCTACTGTAGTTTCTGCTAATAATCAACTTAGATATTCTTTCCTGAATACTAATGTAGATGCTTTCGGTTTGGAAACAACAGTAAACCTAACTACTAGTAATGTTAAAAAATTAGATGAGGCAACACCTCCATATATTTTAGTAGAATATATCATCAAGATCTAAAATGCCTACAAGTACATTCACTAGTCCTGGTGGACCATATAATGTAGCTGTACCATCTAATGGATACAATATCCAAATCACTCTTCGTGGTGCTAGAGGTGGTCGGGGTGGTACTGACGCTTCTGCTCAAGGTGGTGTTGGTGGTACAACGTCTATTCAAACATTTAACGTCACTCAAAACTTTCAAGCAAGAACCTTCAGCCTATATGTTGGTGGTAGGGGTGCTAATGGTGTAAACAGCGCACCCAATGCTGCTGGTGGTAATGGTGGTTATGGTTTCGGTGGTGGTGGTCGTGGTGGTAACGCTGGTGATCCTCCCTACTCTGGTGGTGGAGGTGGTGGAGGTGGTGCCTCAGCAGCTGCTATTAATGGTGTACTTGTCGCCTGTAAGGGTGGATCTGGCGGCGGTGGCGGTGCTTCCGATAATAGAAATGGTGGCGGCGGTGGTGCCAACGCTGGTATTGCTAATGCTCGTACTTCTGTTAGTCCCACTGGTGGTGGTCAGGGTGGAGACCCAGGCGGCACCGATGGTGGTGGAGGCGGCGGCGGAGGCGGCGGCGATGACGGTGGTGGCGGCGGCGGTCCTGGACGGGACAACAGCAACGGTGGTGGCGGTGGCGGCGCTGGTCAGTCCACATATAATGTTAGTTACGTTTCATCTGGCGCTCCTCTCACTTCAGATGGTCAAGGTGCCATGGATGGATATGCTTCCATCACCTGGATTAATGCCCAACCAACTATTAATTTCTTCAATGCCAGCCCCAATCCACAAAATAGTGTCAGTGGTACTCCGTTGTATTCAACTACATTAACATGGAGTGCTTTGTATGCTGACTCACTGAGTCTAACTAGCAGTGCTGGTGAATCATGGAATGTTACTGGACAAACATCTAGAAACATTACTAACTTACCACAGTCTAATGCTAACGGAAATAGTCCAGCATCTAGATCATATACATTATCAGCAACCAATCCTTCAGGCACTGTCTCTAGCACTGTAAGTGTATCTGCTCGTAATGACAATACTCCATCAAATTCTTGGACTACAGCATTCAGTAACTTACCACCTAATTCAACTGTTGATTTAGTTTTAGGAAACCTTAGTGGTGTGGATATGCCCTGTACTATCTCAGCATCTGGTAATGCTAATTTTATAGGTTTAGGTAGTTCTTTTTCTGGATCTAGAAACTTCAGTAATGGACAGCAAGTTAAATTAAGAACAACAACACTCCCATATAATACTGATGTTACTGGTGAGACGGGAATCTATGGAAAGATTAACACCAAAACAGTACAGATCAACACACCAGGCGGTAGTTTCAATGTCAGTGTCAGTACAGCAGCACCAAGGATCAACGAAGTCTTTAATTATGCTAATAATATAGACAAATATCCGTATGAAGATATTGATATGATCACAAATACTCCTACTGAATTTCTAACAACAGCACAAATTAATGCTGATGATATTCAAATTCCTATGGAAGTTAAGGTAGATCAACCCGATGCTCAGATAAGTATTAATAACGGATCCTGGCAAAACGCAAGAGAAATTTAAGATGCCTACAGACGACTATCCTAATCCTGGAAATTATAGTTGGACAGCACCATTCGCTACCAAAACTGTCACTGCCCGTGTGATAGGTGGTGGTGCTTCGGGATATAGAGATTGTGATGGTGACGATGAAGGTGGTGGCGGCGGAGGAGGCGGTTTCTCCGAGCAAACTAGATCTTTTCAACAGGGTTGGTCATTATCAATTACTGTGGCATCTGGTGGTTCGTCACCTAGTTGTGATACTGGTAGAAATGGTGGTACATCACAAATTAAAGGTGGTCCTGGTAATGTTATTAATGTTCGTGCTACTGGCGGCAGAACAGGCACTGATGACTCTGGTGGAGGTGGTGGAGGTGCTGGATCTGCTGGTGATAATGTTAGGTCTGGCGGTTCTGGATCTGATGACGACGATGGGCAAGATGGTGGTGGAGCAGGTAACAAAAGTGGAAACTCTGGACGCTGTGGTAATGGTAGAGGTGGTAGAGGAACTAACCTAAGTGGAAACTCGGGTAGTTGCCCAGGTGGTAGATCTGGTGCTTCTTATGGTGCTGGTGGAGCAGGAAATGATGGTGGTAGTGCTGGATCAGGTGCTAAAGGTGGTGCTAGAATTATTTACGATTATCATTCTCCTAGCATTACACAGTGGTCTGTAGGTAATAACTATAATACTGATGGTAATCCAGACGCTAATGTTACTCTTCAATGGAATACTCAATATGCTAATAGTGTTAGTATAAACAGAGGAGTTGGTGGTGTTGGTGCTAGTGGAACAACAACCGTCAATACTGGACTACAATCAAATGCTAACGGTACAAGTCCTGCTACAAAAACTTATAAACTAACAGCATCAGGTCCTGGTGGGACAGTAACTAGCACTAAGACTGCTAGGGTGAAGAATGATAACACACCAAATAATGGTAATTTTACCAAATCATTTACTAATTTAAATCCTAGTACAGTACAAACTCTCACTCTTGGTACAGTTACTGGTATAGATATGCCTTGTACTATCTCTACGTCTGGTAGTGGTAATTTTATTGGTAAGAATGGTTCTTTCTCTGGATCTCAAAACTTTAATAATGGCGAAACCTTACAGTTAAGAACAACTTCGCTGCCATATAATACTACTGTTCCTAATAGTGGGCAGTTTGGTTCTACAAATAGTAAGAACGTAACAGTTACTACACCATCAGGAAGTTTTAACGTTACTGTTACTACTAAGGCACCTGTAGTTAGGGAAACTTTTGATTACGCTAATAATGTAGACCAGTTCCCATATGAAGATATCGACTTAGTTCCTAATAATCCTACTTCACATTTAACGTCAGCACAAATTACTGCTGATGATGTTCAGATTCCAGTAGAAATAAAAGTTAGTAATGGTGATACTCAGGTGAGTATTAACGGTGGTGGTTGGCAAAACGCTAGGAGTACCTAATGACAAACGATTTCTCTTGGACTAGTAGATCCACTGGTGGTCCTCAATACTACGAACCAAACTGGTCTGGATTTATGAACGCCTATAATATAGGTGGGTCTGAACCAGGAACATATAATGTCACCAGAACATATTCGTGGACAATTACATTCAACAACTACGGTAGGCAAAAGTTTTGGACTGCTGTTGATGACTATGGTTATGTTTATATCAATGGTGCCTATCAATTCCAGATGGGTGGATTTGGTGGTCAGTCATCTAGAACTACACCAGGATACTTTTCCCCAGGAACATACACTATCAGTGCTACATCAGTAAACTCTGGTGGTGGTCCTTATGGTGTAGCATTAGATTGGTATGGATATGATCCACCACCAGCTCCATCTATCACCTCTTTCTATGCTAATCCGAACCCACAGAATAGTGTCAGTGGTACTCCGTTGTATTCAACTACATTAAACTGGAACACCAGTGGTGTTGGCATCTCTAATGTTACAATTACTAGTAGTATTGGTGAGAGTTGGAACGTTGGTACTAGTGGTACTTTAAACATTACTAACTTACCACAATCTAATGCTGATGGAACATCTCCAGCACAGAGAACATATTATATTAGTGCTACCAATGGTGGTGGAACAAGAAGCAGTAATACCACTGTGTCTGTTCGTAATGATAATACTCCAACAAATTCTTGGACCACATCATTTATTAATCTAGAACCTAATACCCAGACCACTGTTGATATTGGTACACTTTCTGGTGTTGATATGCCAACGACAATTTCTACTAGTGGTGTTGGTAACTTTGTTGGTTTGAATAATTCTTTTAGTGGATCTAGAGACTTTAGTAATGGGCAGACAGTGAGAGTAAGAATTACTTCAGCACCATTTAATACTGATGTATCTGGACTACCACCTAATGCTACGTTCGGTAAAACTAACGACAAAGTTGTACCCATCACTACACCCACTGGAACTTTCAATGTGACGTTCCAGACTAGAGCACCTCAAATTGCTGAAGGATTTGACTTTGAGGGTAATGATACTCCTAATACATTCCCAGACCCAGATATTGATTTGATTACAAACAATCCTTTTGAATATGTTATCACTAATCAAGTTGATATTGACAATATTGAGATTTCCCAAGAGATCAAAGCGGATGATCCAGATGTACAGGTCAGCATAAATAATGGTACTTGGCAGAATGTAAGAGAGATCTAAGATGGCTGTAGAAAGAACTGAAGTTGTTGATGCTATTGAAGTTAGACCCTTGCTTAAGCAAGTTGGGGTTAGGAAAACTGTGACTACAGCTGTGGATGGAGAAGAGGTAGCAGTTAATTCTTACACTCTCTATTTTTCTCAGGGTGATGATATTTCTGCTGAAGATGATTTATTTCAGAACATTGCTAATCATTATTGGAGCACATTATGAAAAAATTTCCTGTGGTATATGACCTTGATCCAAGTTCACCACATTATAAGTCCAGAATCTTTGAAGTTGACGGAGATCAACCACAAGAAATTACAGCAGATAGACCAATTCAGGTAAGAATCAACGGCGGTCCTTGGGTTGATGTTAGAGAGACTGACCTAAATAACAAATAGAAATAGCACGTGATAGAGTAGGAATCCATGCCATTTAGCAGCAGTCCTGTAACAGTAAATCCTGGAGATAAAGTACAGGTACGATACCCAACTCCCAGCACTTGGAATACCCAAGTTACTGTTAATGTGCAAATTGGTACTGGATCTGACCCAGACGGTGTTACCTTTGGTACAAAGATTCCTGACGCTACACCACAATCATTCTCTTTTACTGATCAATCTGGATTTACTGGTGCTTTTAATGGTAGTAGTAGCAGTGGTTCTACGACAGTCTTTGAAAGAAATACCACATATTATTCTCAGGTAATTGATATTGCTAGCATTGAGATTCCTATTCCTGCTAGTATCTCAGCAGTATCTAACGGTCCTAAGAACAGCAATACAAACAATACAACAGCACAGTTTAGAATCTATAGAAATGGTGCTTTTGATTCTTGGAGAACTTCTATCAGTGCTAATATTAATAATGGCACTGGTGGTCTACAACCAGGAGATAAAGTACAACTAAGAGTAACTGTTCCTGACTGGTATGTAACCAGCACTCTAGTATCATTTAGCGTTGGTGATGAGACATTTGGTACTAATATTGGTCAACCATCTACATCATTTACTAGAACCTGGGGCATCACTACTAGAGCACAGGATCAAAACATTAACCAGTACGCATTTACTGATAGAGTAGACCAAAAAATTCCTGCTGATGGTGGTAATACCTATCATGCTTACAATGTTCCCATTAGTGTCATTGATGGTGATGTTGTACTTAGAGCGACATCTACTGGTGATGTACAAATTTCTGCTGATAATACTAACTGGACACAATCTATTGGAGCACAGTTAATTCAGGGTGATACTCTCTACACTAGAATTGTAAATGGTCCTGGATATACTACAAAGACTACAGGTACATTGAATGTATTTGCTGTTGGTGGAGACACATATAGCAGAGGTGGTAACAATTTTGAGAACACCACGGGTGGTACATATGGAAGTGGTGGTTATCAAGTCACACAAAACCTTGGTACAGTAACAGATAACTGGCAGAACTGGACTGAAGTAGATAGATATCCTGATCCTGTAGATGCTGCTCCTATCTTTACCTATGGTGTAAAACTAGGACTTGTAGGAACAGCACCAGCTCAACAAAATCCTCCATTGTGGATTCCTGGTAACACTTACGTTGTGAGTGGTGGCACTGGTAACTCCATGGTAGTTAAGTTAACTGAAGGTGGTTTTGACTATCTTGAGATTGACGATCCTGGTTATGGATATACTATTGGTGATACAGTCAGCATTACTTCTGGTGGAGAAGTTGTACAGTTAACTGTTATTGAATACGAGAAGGTTGTTGTATCATCGGACAACCAGCATAATAGAGCAGAACCAGCATTCATGTATTTTGCTGACGTTCCTATCACTGGTCTAGGTACAGAATATACCACTGGAATTTACAATGATCTAGAGGCTCCGTACACAAACCTAAACAATAATAATCCTGGTGCTGCTCAAAACTTAGTATCACTGGTTAATGGTCAAGGCGTCAAGATGACCGCTATTATTGACGGTACTGCTGGTTTTATTAGAAAGAATAATACGGGATCTTGGGTACAGCAACTTACTATTGAAGAGAATGATCTGATTAACCTTAAGTTGAGATCAGATATTAATTTTGATAATACACAAATTGCCACTGTAAGACTACAAGGTCCTCCCGATGGTAACCCAACTATTGGTAACCCAACTGGTGGTCCAGCAAATCCAACATTTGCTGAGAAAACATTTACAATGACATTGTTCACTCGTGAAGCGAGAACAATTCCATATCCATTCCATGCTACACCTGTTTATCTTTCTGATCCTGGTGTTGAGCAAATTGCTGAAGTAAGTATTAGAGGATTAGATGGTCCTACTACAGCACAGATTACTGGTGGTATTGGTAGTCTCAGTGTTGATGGAGTCAACTGGGGAACATCAATTACAGTTCTTGAAACAAGTCAAACTCTATTTGTCAGACAGAATGCTGACACAGGGTCTGGTGGTCTAGCAGAGATTACATATAGACTTGGTACAGCAGCTGACATCGCTAATGGTGATGCTATATTTGATACATTTAGAGTCTATACTAAACAATTTAATGTTATTGGTGATTTTATTACTGAAACATGGTTTGGTAATGGATTCGTAGATTATACTGAGTTTACTATTCCTTCTTTTGCTGGTGATGAATTCTTCCTAGCGTTAGTTGGTGCTGGTGGTGGTGATGGTGGTGGTGATATTCCTAATAGTTCTGGTGGTCCTGGTGGAGCAGGTAACCTCGTTAGATTGAGAGTTAATATACCAGTAGGAACATGGCCTACTAATCAATTTGGACAACCTGATTTTAAATTAAGAATTTATCCTGGTGATAGTGGTGCTGATGGTGATAACTATGTGGTAGGTTCTGGCGGCGGTGCTGGTGGATTTGGATATGCTTACGGTGGTGATGGTGGTGACTCTGGTCCTGGTGATGCCTCTGGAGGTGGTGGCGGCGGTGGCGGAGCATCTGCCATCACTCTCACTGATGGAACTCTAATCGCCATGGCAGGCGGTGGAGGCGGCGGTGGTGGCGCTGGTAATGATGCTGCCACACCATTATCTCTACAGTATGGTAACTATAATGGTTATGGTAGTGCTTCAACTTCTACTATTAATATTAATTTGCCAGGTGATGACGCTCCTGATAGAACTGGACAGGGCGGTGGTCCTGGTGGTGGCGGTGGTGGATATGATGGATCCGCTGGTACACTGATCAATAGTTACACAGAAGGTGGCACTGTCATACAAACCAGTGATCTAGACTCTACTGGTGGTAATGGTGGTGGAACATATTATAATCCCACATATGCTACTCCATTATCAGCAGCATCACCAAGTGGACAAGGCGCTGCTCCTGGAGAAGAAGGTGCTGTGTATGTAGAATATTCCCAGCAAGACGTTACACCAAATCCATTCTCATTCACCACATATGATGGTGCTTCAATTCAAGAGACTGTCCTATCTAATATTGTACAGATTAATGGTATTACAGGTACAGTTCCTGTTACAGTAAGTGCTCCTGGTTTCACGGCAGACGTGAGAGTCTGTAGTGGACCCACTGCTAATACATGTGGACCATATCAATCCAGTGCTCAAATAGGAAACAATCAGTTCCTTCAAATTAGAGCAACAACAGGCAATCAATTCTTTACAACATTCACTGTTGCTGTGACTGTTGGTGATACTACTAGCAACTGGGATATCAATACTGGAGCACCACCAGATACTGAACCAAATGTCTATACTATTTCTGATGTTAGTGGTGCTCCAATTGACACCGAGATCACAAGTGAAGAGATCAATATCTCTGGTATCACTGTACCTGTCTCAGTTACTGCTACAAATGGTGCTGAGGTTAGTGTAGAAGGAGCAGCATTTGTTAATGGTGCTACTGGTGCCACCATTGAGAATGGTGAGCAGTTTAGAGTTAGAGTAGATTCATCTGTTGACTATCAAGATAGTGTAACTACACAGGTTACAGTAGGCAATGGTACACCTGTAGACTGGACTGTTACTACTGCTGCTGAATTAGATTCACAACCAGATAGTTATACATGGATTGATGAGATTGGTGCTGGTCTCGAAGAGACATTTGAGAGTAATACTAATCTAATCCAAGGTCTTGAGACTACTGCTAACTTTATTGTTGAGCAGGGTTCTGGTGACCAAGGTCCTAACACAGATCTAGCACGTATCATTAAGAATGGTACATTGCTTGGTGAGGGAGTTACCACAACCACAGTACAAAACTTTGATACATTAGCACTATATTATACAACTAGTAATGTTGTTGGTGAGAGCAGAGTATTTAATACTAAACTTGGTCTTGCCACTGCTACTACTGGATTCTATGAGACTGAGTGGAATGTAGTTACTGCTGGTCAGTTTGGTACAACTCCAACTGCTTTCGCCTTTGCTCCAGTCATTGCTGCTGGTAATGAAGTATATGCTGAAGCAGCAGAAACTGTCACTATTGGTGGACTATCTAATGGTGTTGCTGTTGGATTGTATGGAACAAATGGAGTACAATTCAATATAAACAATGGTGGTTGGAATGTTTATACTGTAAACAGTCAGGCAAACGTAAGCAATGGTGATACATTCCGAGTCAGACTATTATCATCTGGTATTCCTGGATTTACTAGAACAGCCTTTGTCTTTGCTGGTTCATTTAATACTGGATTCTCAGTACAATCACCTGCTGGTGCTCAAGATCCAATTGTAAGTCAGTGGTATAGTTCTATTACACCATGTAAGTACATTGGTAACTCATTTAGTGGTGATCAGATTAGAATTAATACTAAGTTTGATGGTCTACCTGTTGGTGCTATCATGCCTGTGTTCCAAGATGGTACTGAGTCTGACTTCTGGGGTACACTAGATGGTAAAGCAAACTCTAGATTCCCAAGTTGGGTATACTGTGATGGTGGATACTATGATCCAGCAGAATATCCACTACTCTATTCTGTTTTAGGATATGAGTACGGTGCTAAGGTAGTTGGTAGTGATACTTACTTTAGAGTTCCTGATCTTAGAAATAGATATGTCAAGGGCACTGGTGTTATTGATGGTAACTCTGCCTCTTCACCTGGATTGAATCCAAGTTTCCAACCAAGCAAACAGTCTGGTTCTCCTGGTAATGCTGAACCTGGAGCATTTGGTGGCATGTGGTTTGTTGATACAGTTGGTGATCCTGGTGTTGATGAACTAGAACAGGTAGTACAACCTGCTACTGGACAACCAGCACAAGATTCTGAATACTTTGGTATTGCTCAGGTATCAACAGCAGGATATAATGAAGTTGGTGGTCTAATTGAATTCTTCACATCTGGTAAAGCAACATGTCCTGTTGGACTAGATCCTGAGAAGATCTATGAAGTACCACTACACTTCCATGATCTAATCTCTGGTGTTCCTGACCCAGGTTCTTTCAAAGGTAGAGTTACCTGGGGTGGTTCTGGTGGTTTCAGTAGAGATGTCACAGCACCTAATGCTCAGAACATTGGTTCACCTAGTGTAGGTACATTTGAATCATCTGGTACAATCTCATTTAACTTGTGGGGTTATGCTCTAGAGGATTATGATCTGACTGCTAGTAACCTGCCTGGATCTACTGGTTGTAATGGATCTGGATGGTGGGATGGTAGTACAGGTAACTGGGGATCAGGTACTAACCCTGGTTATGAGGGTATTGATGAAGTTGGTGAATATGGTTCTGTTACTATTCAACAGTCTGGTATTGGTAGCACAGAATATAGTGAAATCAACTCCTATATTGACCTTGATGCTCAACCATTCACTGGTCAGACAGGTGCTTTTGGTGGAACTAATGCTCGTAAGTTCTTGACTACGGTTGATATCCCTAGAAAAACAATCACAGTCAAGTCATACAACCCAACCAATAAACTCAAGCACAATCACTATGTCTCGTTAACTGCTATCACTGGTGATAATGTCTATGGTTATGGTAACAATGAGACTGGTGGTACTGCTAGCACAAACTTAAATAGTTTCTCTGGTGGTATTAATTCATCTGTTGACCTTGAGTTCTCTGCTCTAGATATTGGTATTCAGGTTCTTCCTGGTACATTCACACTACAGCAAACCAAGCAGTTGATTCCTGTCCCCGAGTTTTCTCCTCAGGATCAAGTCCCAATGGTTACACCATACGTGTGGTCGAAGTGGATGATCAAGGCATACTAAATAGTAAATAAAGGACCCTTGATAGCGATGGCGTTTAATCCAGACGATTTTCAATTTGAGAGAATCTTACCACCTGAAGAAAGGAAACCTATCTTAGAATGGGATGCTTTGCATCGTCTGATGGTGGTTCGTGTGAAGCAAGAGAATGAGTGGACATACCTTGCCACCAAGTTGGAACCTCAGGTAAATACCAACCTTCACAATAATCTTCCAGATGAGTGGTCTAATGAAAATGATAGAATTGTAAGTTTCTCTATTTTTGAGGATGGTCAGCATATCTTTGAGAAGGAAAAGTTAAAATTTGACTTTTCTACAAAAACATCAAAATGGGTAAGATATGAAAAGAATGATCTCACAAGTTCACAGGTAAGAGAACTATTTGATATTCTCAAGGCAGCACTAGCAGTACATCAGTCTGATAGTGAAATTATCAAATCAAAAGCAATCATTGATGTTGCTACTAGACAAGAATATCTTGCCAAGACTGATGAAGAGAAGAAAGCAAACCAAGAAAAACTGCTTCGTTCTTCTGACTGGACACAACTATCAGATGCTACTGAGAAGTTCACTGGTGAACTAGCATTGTGGAATACTTACAGAACATATCTACGTGATAATATTAAATCACCCGAAGATTTTGATGATGTGCTAGACTATCTCATCTGGGATGAAGAGTATAACTGGCCAATTGATCCTTATGCTTATCATGAATTAGATCCAGATCATGAGACTGAGTATCTCTCTATCCCTGCTCATTTCAAGTTCACTGTGTATGAAGCAGGAACATATACTACCGAGAAGATTGTTGGTAGTGTTAAACAGTCTGCTATTCTTGCTAAACAACGTGAAGCAGATGGTGGTCTCCCACTCAACAAACAGATCTGGGATAAGATCCAGCAGTACAGCCTCAATGAGGGTCTAACTGGTGCTGTTATCGAAAACTTGAACATCACGGAGTAATATAATGTACGTCACCACAAGAAACTTTATGCAGTGGATTCAGCACTACACTGAAGCACTACAAACCACTATTGTACTACTAAGAACTGTCGGTCCTGATGGTGTAGAAGATGCTACTAAAGCAAATGAAATCTACTCAGCATATTATTTGAACATGCAGTCGGAGAACCCTGCTATCTTTGATAAATTATTATATAATGAGTTTACATTTGTGGAGTTCAGTGATGAAGGATCAGCACAAGACTTCTGTAGAGATAACTTCCCAGCAGTTAAACCAACCGACACTGATTATTTTATTCAATACGTTATTTTTACTAATGGACTGTATGGTGGAGGAAACGACGGCACCAAGGGACTGAGAGAACCAGAACCAGAACCACTACCATAACTGGCACAAACCTCCCACTACGGGAGGTTTTCTGCTATAATTACAGGGTAGTCAGCAAGGCAAACGATGCTCACCCTTCGTCCTCACCAGCAGCGTGCTCTTGCTGCTCTTGAGAACAATGCTTATGGTCAGGTTATCATCCCCACGGGTGGTGGCAAGACTCTTGTCATGATCAAGGATGCTCAGCGTCGTCTGACTGCTGCTACCATGCCACAGACTATTGTAGTGGTCGC
>CEOC01145832.1_pt1 | contig 16601 bp, 17 predicted proteins | sample 356191 | NCBI WGS metagenome assembly CEOC01 (sample SAMEA2619952, study PRJEB7988) | marine metagenome | biome: marine biome (ENVO:00000447); feature: deep chlorophyll maximum layer (ENVO:xxxxxxxx); material: "saline water (ENVO:00002010), including plankton (ENVO:xxxxxxxx)" | depth 17 m
AGAACTAAAACAACTTTTGAATTAGCTACAAAAAAAATATTATCGGACTTTATAAATATAGATATAGCAAACTCATCTACATCTAAAGGTGAATCAATAATTGATATGATAAAAACAATTGAAGCTATGAATTGTAATATGTTTGTTGTTAGGCACTCTGTTCCAGGTACAGCGCATTATATTGCTGAGTCTGTCAGTAGTAACATTGCTGTAATTAATGCAGGTGATGGATCAAACGAACATCCTACTCAGGCTATGCTCGATATGTTTACTATAAAAAAACATAAAGGTTCGTTTGAAAATCTAAAAGTCTCAATTGTGGGTGATATTCTACATTCACGTGTAGCCAAATCATTAATCTATTCTTTGAATACACTAGGTGCAAAGCAAATTAATATAGTTGGGCCTGAAAAATTAATCCCTGATAATTACGCTGAGTGGGATGTTGAATATTTTAGAGATATGAATGAGGGGATAGAGCAGTCAGATGTAATTATAATGCTAAGATTACAAAAAGAGAGAATGCATGACGCACTGATATCATTGGATTCTTATTATGAAGAATATGGTTTAAATCAGACTCGTATACTTCAAGCAAAAAAGGATGTAATAGTCATGCATCCAGGACCTATCAATAGAGGGATTGAAATCGAGTCATCAGTCGCAGATGGTCCTAACTCAGTGATACTAAATCAAGTTTCTTATGGTATATCTGTTAGGATGGCTATAATGTCTATCCTATTTGATAACAACGAGCTATGACATCTAGTTATATCGATAGATATAAAGATCTTAAAATTAAGATACATGAATTAGAGCGATTGCATAATAGAGAAATACGATTAATGGTTGTTACAAAGCAGCAAAATGTTGAAAAGATTGTTGCATTAAATGAGCTAGGTCAAACAGACTTTGGAGAAAATTATGTCGATGAAGCTGATCAAAAAATAAACAGTATTAATGAAAACGAAATCACTTGGCATTTTATAGGAAGAATACAATCTAATAAGATAAAAAAAATATGTAGTCTTTTTAATTGGGTGCACACTATATCCTCAAACAAACACGTAATTAAAATGAATGAAATTTGTAAAAGTATAAATAAAATTATGAACGTCTGCGTACAAATTAATATTGATAACGAGACGACAAAAGCAGGCATTGCTCTTGAGGATTATGAGAAATTTACATTGAATCTACGTGACTTAAAGTATGTAAAATTAAGAGGGATAATGACAATACCAGATAATAAATTATCTACTCTGGATTCTTTTTCTAGAATGAATGATTTATTCAAGAAGCATAACTATTTAGATACTCTCTCAATGGGAATGAGTGGGGATTTTGTCAGTGCAATTGAAAACGGAGCAAATATGCTTAGAATAGGCCAAGGAATATTTGGTAGAAGGATATGAGGGAAAATATAACAATTATTGGAGCTGGTAGCCTAACTGTGTCTATTTTGGAGGGAATTAAGGAATCTGAAGTGTCATATGATATTAACATCGTAGATATTGATAAAAAAAGAGCATCTTTTTTAAGAAATTTTGATATTAGGTTTAGTACTGAGTATAACAGCGATATATCGAAATCTAATATTATTTTGCTATTAACTAAGCCTAAAGACTATGCCAGAGTTATAAAGTCAATTGATCCATATATTTCTGATCATACCATTATACTGAGTTTTATGGCCGGCATTAAAATCAAACAAATAGAAAAAATGTTCTCCCGAAAGATTAAAGTTGTAAGGTGTATGACAAATCTGGCAATTAGTGTTGGTCAGTCCTATTTATTCTACTTTATGAGTAAATCTTCTAAGATGATCAGTAATAAATTAAATAAATTCCTCTCCTCATTCTCGGTCGCGAAAAGATGTGCTAGAGAGACTAGTATTGATAAACTCACAGCATTATATGGAAGTGGGCCAGCCTATTACATTTTTTTTAATGATATAGTAAAGAATTCTTTTATTCAGATGGGGTTTACTAAAAAAGAATCTGAATTGTACACTAGTAGCTTAATGCTAGGATCCACAAAACTCTTAGACAAGAACGATTCTTTAGATTTACTTAAATCAATAGCTTCAAAAGGTGGGACAACTGAAGCTGCGTTGTCTCAGTTAAAAAAAGATAAAGTCGATAAGAATGTAGATAAAGCAATACAACAAGCTTATATGAAATCGCTAAAAATATTGGAAAAATAATGTCAGGAATACTGCCTATAATTTATTTAATTGTTAGCCTATTACAATTTATAATCTTATTGAGATTTATTTGCCAAGCCATGAATGTAAATTATTATAATCCTGTTACGCAATCAATTGTAAAAATCAGCGGATATATCTTAAAGCCATTTGAAATTCTCAATTTACACTCAAGTGCTACATTTTTATTTTTAATTTTGTATATATTTACACTAGGAAAATTCTATCTCCCGATGTTAGCTACTTTTGAATCATTCTCTGTGATAAGTTTTATGCTAATAGCATTGGGTTACTTGATTAAAGATTTAACTAATATATTTTTTTATTTAATTATTATTTCAGCTATTAAGAGTTGGTTTAATGTTTTCGTAAGTCATCCAATATTTTCGTTAATAGATGAACTATGTGAGCCTTTATATAGTTATGTAAGAAGTGTGATACCACCAATATCTGGTATAGATTTTTCACCTATTGCAATATTGTTTATTTTACAAATTATAGAAAGATTTTTAATTCCACAGATAATGAATCTAGGATATCTAGTATAGGATGGACGTACAAGAAAAAAAAATTCATATAGATAAGCCTCTCGAACTTAACTCTGGCAGAAATTTGGAATCCTATGAATTAATGTATGAAACGTATGGCGAACTTAATGAAGAGAAAACTAACGCTGTACTTATCTGTCATGCGCTATCGGGCAATCATCATGTAGCAGGCTTTCACAGCGGAGATACAAAACCAGGGTGGTGGGATAATATGATTGGACCTGGTAAGCCTATAAATACAAATAAATTGTTTGTTGTCTGCATGAATAACTTAGGTGGCTGTCATGGATCATCAGGCCCAAATACGATAGATAAAAAAACAAAACAACCATATGGATTTGAATTTCCTATTGTAACTGTCCAAGATTGGGTAAACAGCCAAAAAGTTTTAATGGATTATTTTAAAATCAAAAGATGGCAATTCGTAATTGGTGGAAGCTTGGGTGGGATGCAAGCACTTCAATGGTCACTAGACTATCCTGATAATATAAAAAATGCTATTATTATTGCCGCCTCACCCAAATTAACAGCACAAAATATTGCATTTAATGAAGTTGCTAGACAAGCCATTACTAGTGACCCTGATTGGTGTGGTGGCAACTATATGAAGCAAAATAAATTTCCGAAGAGAGGGCTCGCCCTTGCAAGAATGTTAGGTCACATTACATATTTATCTGATGAGTCTATGGCTAAGAAGTTTGGAAGGGATTTAAAAAAAGATAAGATTAATTTCAATTTTGATGTTGAATTTCAAATAGAAAGTTATCTTAGATATCAAGGTGAGAAATTTGTGACATCATTCGATGCAAATACATACTTGCTAATGACCAAAGCTTTGGATTACTTTGATCCAATAAATGAAGTGGGCTTCACAGATAAGATTGATCGGTGCAAGTCTAGATTTCTAGTAATTTCATTTACATCAGACTGGCGATTTCCACCAAGTAGATCAGAGGAAATTGTTAAAACACTTATAAAATATAATAAGGATGTCTCGTATGCATGTATTGATTCTGACGGAGGTCATGATGCATTTCTTATGAAAAATGATAATTATTTTGAGGTGATGAAAACTTACATTGAGGCAAATAGCCATGGCTAGAAAAGATTTTGATATAATTGCTGAGTGGATAGATCCTAACTCTAGAATATTAGACTTAGGATGTGGAGATGGTAGCCTTCTAAAGCTATTAAATATTAAAAGAAATATCTCAGGATATGGTGTTGATAGTTCTATTGACAAGATCATAAAATCACTAGACAAAAATATAAATATATTAAATGCAGATATTAATGATCATATGAATTTCTTCGAAGATAAAAGTTTTGATTTTGTAGTACTGGCTCAATCTCTGCAAGTAGTTGATAATCCAGTAACGCTTATGAAAGAAATGCTTAGAATCGGCAATGAGGTAATCATTTCATTTCCGAATATGGGACACTGGAAATCGAGATTACATTTGCTGCTCAAAGGTGAGATGCCAGTTACAAAAGAACTGCCATTCAGTTGGCATTCGACGCCAAATATTCATTTATGCACAATCCATGATTTTAAAAAAATGTGCAAGATTAATAATTTTGAAATTATCAATGAGGTTATAAATAATTCCAATGGAAAAAATATTTCATCAAATTACTTCAATAATTTAAATGGTATCTCTGCTATTTTTAGAATCAAGTAGCTCTTTCATTTTTTAAAGTAATAAAATCTTTGTGCTTTACGTAAATAAGATCTGCAACTTTCCTGATTGTAAAATCCTCATACTTGTCTATTTTGCCGTCTATGAATGCTATATCCCACATGAATCCGATTATCTTACATTTTTGATCATAGCTACATTCTTTATTAATAATTTCTGTCCAATCAAATAGCGAAGTCATTGAATTATGCTGCTCATCAGAATACATGAATAAACTCTCAATTTTATCTTGTGATATTTGAAATTTCCTTTGGACCAAGGATTTGATCTTGCTTTGTTCCTCGATATCAAAATCATTATCACTTTTTGATACTTCGATTAGCAATATACATGTAGCAAGTTGTAATTGATCAACATCAGAAACATTCTGATCTAAGACTTCGTCTTTAAATATTGGAAGAAGTTTTTTAAGAAGATTCAATGTTAATTGAATGTTTGTTTGAGTGAATATTGACCGCTATTGTCATACTCATAGAAAAATATGTCAACAAATGGGTGATCTACGGGGTCAATATTGTCATCTGTAGTCAAATTAGACTCAGCAACATAAGTTTCGTTACCTTGTCCATGCACTAAAACATGATACCAAGGCTTATTCTTATCTGGTTTGGATTTTGCCACTGATTCATACCATTCATCAGTGCCCTGAAAATTTGGGTCAGCGTCAACGATCACTCCCCTGTATTTGAATTTAGAATGATAAACTATCTGACCAAGACTGAATTTTGCATTTTTGGGATGAAAATCTGACATATGTACATTATATTGCTTATACGACTATTTATCAATTTCTTAGGATAATTTAATCTTATTTATAGAGAAAAGTTACATTTACCCTACGATCTATATAGTTATCATTGAAAGCCATCTTATCGGTAACATGATAAAGTTTAGAATTGAATATCACTGCTCTGTTTGATCTATAGGGTACCTTTATGAACTCTGTGTCTTTAATTTCCTCATTCATTTTGTCCATCGATGCGAGTGAATTAAAATCTTTGAATGATGCCCCCTTGTCAGGCATCTTTTTCCATATAATCATCCCTCCGCTTTCAGGATCTTTGTTTGCTGCATCGTCTGTAATCCAAAAATTTACATTAACTTTTGCGTCATCAGCATGTATGCCAATACCGTCTCTCTTCGAGTCATACTTAAAAGACCATGCTTGAGATAAATAGTAATTTAAAAAGATTTTTTGAAATGAGTTTTTAAGTTCTGTGCTAAATTCTAATAGTGGTCTATTAGCCATACCTCTTCCAAGAAATGCTCCTATGTATCCTCTAGGGTAGGGTGCTTTAAATATATTTGAGCACCTAAAAAAAATACGTAATTCTTTTAAAAATTCTTCACAAAGGAAATTATCAATTATCACAATCTCAGGTTTTGACGAAACATATTTCTCTTCTATCTCATCAAAGTTAAGTTTTTTATTGAGATAATTAGTGGTATGTTTTGGTGGCTTGTTGTATTTAATCTTATGAAGACTAGAGATAAAAGTATAATCGTCATCATTATATTGATCTTCAGGTTTCGAGGATAGTCTTTCAAGATAATCATAAAAGTTTTGAGTTATTTTCATATTTCTAATACCATCTGCATCAGAATCAATGTGGCATATTTGCTCAAATTCATGATTCACAAAAGTCTTTATGATCTTTTTATTTGTGAGATTTTTTAGTGTCTCTACTTTAGGGGGTGCATCTGAATGCATTTTCTCAGAGACTTTGAATAGTTCTATAGATGTTTCAATTTCACCAATGTTAAAATAGCATAAGGCACACTCTGCGATTATAGATTCGTCATTCGTTTCTCTTAATACTTCTAGATGTTGTTTAAGCTCATTTAAGATGTTCTGGTTATATTCTTTTGAATATTTAGAAAATAAAATGGTAACAATAGTAGAATGAGATTTAATAATATTAAGTTTTAATTTTATTGATTTTCTTAGAATATCCAATGCATCATCATATTTATTTTGAGATAAAAAACAGTTTGATAAGTTTATATATGACTTGGAAAAATATTTATCAAGCTTAATTGCTTCCTTAAGCATATTCTCACACTCAGAGTAAGCTCTTAGGTTTCTTAATGCTATAGCATAGTTATTCAATAGTTCACATGTTGGATTCTGATTTTCGTAAGCTGTTGAGAAAAATTTAATTGCTTCAGAATATTTTTGGTTCTGCGAGAGAATCGTTGCATGCAAATGATTTGCATCAAAGTCATTCTGATCTACTGATAAAATTTTTTGATATATATCATCAGCCAAATTAAGCTTGCCACTATGATGATATTCTAGTGCTTTTTGTAAAAGTTTCTTTTTATCTTCTTTATTCATATCTCGTGGCCAGGGACAGAATCGAACTGCCGACACGAGGATTTTCAGTCCACTGCTCTACCGACTGAGCTACCTGGCCAAGTATTATTTTTCAGGAACAAACCCTTGTGGAGCTTGTGACCCATCACCAAAGAAAAATTTTTCCATTTCTTCCTCTAAAAACTTCCTTGCTTTAGGATCTACTGGAGTTAACCGCATTTCATTAATAAGCATAGTTTGATGGCCGACCCATAATTCCCAACCCTCTTTTGAAATATTTTCTTGAATTTTCTTCCCTATTTCTCCAGGATATGGCAAATAATCGAGAGCTTCAGCCTCTTTTTTCAATTTTTTGCACATAATCTTTTTCATATTAAGACATATATACCCTTAGAGCTTTGTCAAAGTACTTGGGTATACCAACATTCAATTCTGATAAATTATACCAATTCTCACTTGAGAAACTAACCTTTTTATCATTTTTCAAAAAATAAACATGATTTATTATTCTAATATTTTTATTAGTGACTCGATGAGTTGTTTCAAATTTATATTTCATTTTAGCATCAAATATATTTTTTTCTGTTAACCATGACTCCATATTGAGTTTTTTGTAAAAGAAAGGTCCTGAGTATAGATTTTCCCAAAGTGTGCCGGATTCAATTTTTTCTAAATAAACCTGATCGTGATCATTGACAATAATTAGCAGATACATAATAACTTTCTTAACAGTCTTTTTTGTTTTAGTAGTTAATTTATTCTCATCTTTGTAAAGACAATTGATTTCTCTTAAGGGGCATATTCTACAATTTGGTTTAGTGCGCGTACAGACTAGTGAACCTATATCCATCATGCCTTGTATAAATTGAGATGTCTTTGTTGATGGTGTTACAAATATTGACTTGTCCCAGAGTATTTTCTCTGTTTTTGAATTTTTTTCGGGAGAAATATTATAATACCTTCTTAAAATCCTCTTCACATTTCCATCCAGTATAGCCCTGTTTGAATAACCTGAGAATGTAGATATAGCTGAAGCAGTAGTTTTACCTATTCCAGGAAGAGATAAAATATCTTCATAGTCTTTTGGAAACTTATTATCAAACCTATCCGAAATTATTTGTGATGCGAGGTAAATATTCTTAATTCTCCTATAATAACCAAGTCCACTCCACAGTAACATTAGATCATCTAAACTGGCTTTAGATAAACTGTATAAGTTAGGATAAGTATCTATAAATTTATTATAATATGGAATTACAGTAGCAACTTGTGTTTGTTGCAACATAACTTCTGATATCCATATTTTATAGGGATCTTTGACTTTCCACGGAAGCTTCTTCCTTCCATTTATTTTATACCATCGCAATACATTTTGTGAGAAATCGGTACTCATCCTTAACGAGGAGGTTTAATATTCATCTCTGATTGAATTTTACTTTTAATTTTTTCTTTTATTGATTCAATGGCTCTGTTTTTAAATTCCTGTTTGATTTTTTGATCAACTATATCAGATATTTTTACATTTATTTTAGGACTATTAAAATTACCTGAGATGAGTATTGGGACTCTCGTGTTCTCAAGATATGCTGGATAATTCTCTCCATACTTTTCCCTGGTAGTTTTATCGTTAACGATAGTTGAAATAGCAGATATACTCAATGACTCAGTCTGAGGAACAATCTCTCCGAATCCATCTGCCTGGAGGAGCTCCGTATGAATTTGTATATCTTCTATTTGCAATGAGCTAGTTGAGTAATTGCCTCTTGCAGTAATAGATTTAATGGATGAATATCTAGCATTCTTCATGAAGTACTTTTTTCCAGAAAGAAGACTATATGTTTGTATGATTGATTCATCTATGTTTAGACCGTAAAACTTTGAACCGACTAGACTTACGCTAGTAATATCAATTTTGCCTTGTAGCATTTGGGACAATGAGACATTAGCTACAAAAATATCTGATTCAAGAATTAGGATATTATTTTTTTTAACAGATAAAAGTTCAGCCTTTATTTTAGTGTTTATTCCAAAATCTAAATCAAGATCTCCTGATATACTAAATTCTGTTTTAGTTTTCTCTGAGATTATCTCCTCAAGCTCAGTTTTATAATTATTTATGTTAAAGAAAAATATAAAATAGAGAAATATTCCTATAATAAGAAAAGATGCTGATAGAACTACTTTTTTAATCATTGTTGCCTCTGATATAAGCTCCTGATTTACCTCCGGTTTTTGATAATAATCTGATGTTGTTTATTACCATACCTCTATCGAGATATTTGCACATATCATAAATAGTCATCAATGATATCTGAACGGCCACCAAGGCCTCAATTTCAACACCCGTCTTACCTTCAGACTTTACTTGTACAATTGTTGTAATTTCGTTATTAGTTTTATCAAATTCAAAGTCAATGTCTACATAAGTAATACTAATATTGTGAGCTAGCGGTATTAGGTTTGATGTTTGTTTGGCAGCATTAATACCTGCCAGTCTGGCTGTGTTTATTACATCACCTTTTTTGTTGTTCAAATCCACTATAGATTTAAACGCATCTTGATTTAGTTTTATAGTGCCAGAAGCCTGAGCAACTCTTGTTGTTACCTCCTTCTCGCTTACATCAATCATATGGAGATTTCCTGATTGATTAATATGATTATTACTCATTGTTTGCCAACCTATTTAGACTAGAATATTATAACAAATATATCTGTTTATAGTTTTATGAAAATATTTTTAGCAACAAAAAATACAGGAAAAATATCAGAATTTGAACAAATTCTCAAAGGTTTAGATGTTGAACTAGTGACATACAATGATGTAGATGTTCCTGATGTAGAAGAAACAGGCTCTACTTTTGTTGAGAATGCTATACTCAAAGCAAGGAGTGCGGCGCAAACTACGAAGCTACCTTCTATAGCTGATGATTCGGGTATTGAAGTTGACTATCTTCATGGTCGTCCTGGAGTATGGTCTGCACGTTATGCTGGTGCTAATGCTACTAATGAGGAGAATAATATTAAACTGCTAGGTGAACTTGAGGGTGTTCCTGATCATGATAGAGGTGCATGTTACAGATGTGTGATTGTTTTCATGAGGTTTTATAATGATCCTTTTCCCTTTATTGCACAAGATTCATGGAGAGGAGTAATCAATGAGTATGGAAAAGGTTCAAATGGTTTTGGATATGATCCAATATTTTACTTGCCTGAGCTTAAACAAACATCTGCTGAATTACGTCCAGACGAAAAACACAAAATAAGTCATCGTGGGAAAGCTCTAAAAAAATTTAATGATTTCTTCAAAAGCTATGCGCAGAACAATTAATATGAGATTGGTTCTACTATTTTTTGCTGGAATGTTAGCATCATGTGCTAAAAATCCTGTTTCTGGAATGCCAGACTTCGTCACAATAACTGAACAACAAGAAATCGAGATGGGTCGGGCTTATCACAAAGAAATTTTAAAAAACTCTAAAATTCTGAAAAATAATGAACTAAATAAATACTATGTTGAGTTGGGCGAGAAAATAGCAAAGTCAAGCCATCGTCCTAATTTAGACTGGAAGTTTACAATAATTGATGACCCAACTATGAATGCATTTGCCACACCAGGTGGCTATGTATATTTCTATAGGGGTTTGTTAGCACATTTTAATTCAGAAGCTGAATTCGCAGGAGTTTTAAGTCATGAGATTGCTCATATCACAGCAAGACATGCTGTTAGAGGAATGAGCACATCACAAGTCACTAATCTGCTGATTGGCTTAGCGGCATCAAGAGTGCCCGGAGGATCAATCTCAAACAGTGGATTCAACTTACTCAATGTAATTGTGAATAAAGGATATAGCAGAAAATATGAATCTGAAGCTGATGATATAGCAAAAGATTATCTTGGAAGGAACGGATACAATCAAAATGCCATGGCAGATTTTCTTGAGACAATGAAAAACGCTGATGATCTTGAAAATAAGATTGCAGAAAAAGAAGGAAGGCCCTCAAGCGGTGGATATCATGGTATTTTTTCAACTCATCCATCGACAGAGAATAGGATTGAGGCAATGAACGCTACAGAAAGTGTCGCTGGTGAGAAAAATAGGGATGAATTTTTAAAAATGATTGACGGTCTTCCATATGGAACAAGTGATGATGAAGGCTATGTTAGGTATAATACTTTTTATCATCCATTTTATGCTATCAAATTTACTTTCCCTAAAGGTTGGGATCTTGATAACTTGCCAGATAAGTTGATTATAAGAAAAAATAATTCTGTAGTAACTATGATCTCAGATACTCTCTTGAGAGATGATGTTGAAAACGGACTTACACCAAAAGATTACCTTGATCAGAATATAGATAAAACATCCTTTTTATCAAAAAATACTCTCTTAGAACAAAACCCTATTACTAATACTCTGCCAGGTTATACATACCTCTATGAAACTAAATCATTAACAGAGAATGTATTCACTAGATATACAGTTTTTTTTGATTTAGATGACAAGGACAAAAGACCTAAAGCTTGGATTTTTATCAAGAAGTCAAAAGATATAAGCAGTGATAGTGAATCAAAACTTATTGATGAAACATTTACAAAAATGACAAAAGAAGAAATAGAAAAAGCTCAGGGTTTAAGAATAAAAGTAATAAGGTTCAGAAAAGGAATGTCTTATAACGAGTTGGCCAACAATAGTCCGCTTGGAAGGTATGCTGAAGGCAAGTTAAGACTATTAAATGGTCACTATCCTAAAGGTGAGCCAAATATTGGTGATTTAATTAAAATTGTGGAGTAACAATGAAAGGTAATATATTGTATGCGCAATCAGGAGGTGTAACCCCCGTAATTAATGCTACGGCGTATGGTCTCATTGAACAATACTTTAAAGATAAAAAACATTTTGGAAAATTTTATGCTGGTAAAAATGGAATTTTAGGAGTGCTCAATGAGGAACTCATAGATATATCAGCTGAAAAGAGATCAGAACTTGAATTATTAAAACAAACACCTGGGGGTGCTTTTGGTTCATGTAGATTAAAACTCAATAGTTATATTGAATCAAAAAGAGAGTTTGAGAGAATATATGAAGTTTTTAAAGCTCATAATATTAAATATTTTTTTTATAATGGTGGAGGTGACTCACAAGATACTACGAATAAAATTAGTAAGTTTTTTCAATCAAAAAAACATCCTATTATTTGTATAGGTCTCCCAAAAACAATAGATAATGATTTACCAATAACATACTGTTGTCCGGGATATGGCTCAGTTGCAAAATATATTGCAACATCTACACTGGAGGCATCTCTGGATGTAAAATCAATGTCGCAGACATCTACAAAAGTATTCATTTTAGAGGTTATGGGTCGTCATGCTGGCTGGCTAGCAGCATCTGCAGGTATCATAAAAGAAAAAGCCAGTGACCCACCGCATATAATTCTTTTTCCAGAAGTTGAGTTCAATCAACAAAGTTTTTTAAAAAAAGTAAAAGATATAATCAAAAAATATGGATATTGTGTAATCGTTGCCTCAGAGGGAATAAAAAGTAAGAATAAATTTATTAGTGATAGCGGTTTGAAGGATAGTTTTGGCCATGCTCAGCTTGGCGGTGTAGCGCCGGTCTTATCAAATATGATCACATCTAAACTTAATATAAAAGTTCATTGGGCAGTTTCAGATTATCTGCAGAGAGCTGCGAGACACATTGGTTCAAAAGTAGATGTCGAACAGGCATACGTGTTAGGAAAAACTGGAATAGCGTATGCTAAAAAAAGAGAGAGTGACATAATGCTCATAATAAAAAAAATTAAAAGTGCCAGTAAATTGAAGTGGAGAGTTAGTCATACTCCTTTGAGTAGAGTTGCAAATGTAGAAAGTATGTTACCAAAAAACTATATAAAGACAAATGGCTATGAAATTTCGAAATCCTGCTTCAATTATATATCGGAGCTTGCGAAAGGGGAGGATTACCCATCTTATGTAAATGGAGTACCAAGATATGCTCGGTTACAATGTAAAGTTATAAAGAAGAAGCTTAAAAGCTTCAATTTATAATAATTTTATATTTGCTTTAGTTTGTATATCCATCAGAGCGCTTATAAAAGTTTCATCACTGTTAAGACATGGAATGAATTCAAAAAATTCTCCCCCATTATCCAAGAACTCTTCTTTAGACTCTCTTCCAATCTCATCAATAGTTTCAAGGCAATCAGATGAAAAGCCTGGACAAAAAACATGAATATTTTTAATGCCCTCTTTAGGTAATTCCTCTAGTCTAGATGATAGATATGGCTTAATCCACTCAGCTTTACCGAATCTTGACTGAAATGCCACCTCATATTGTGTTTCATCGAGATTAAGTTCTTTTGCAATAAGTGATGCGGTAGATAAACATTGAACTTGATAAGGCTCATCATCGCATATGTATGATTGTGGTATTCCATGAAAAGAAAATAATAGTTTATCAGGGTTGCCTAGCGGTGCTTGTGCTTGCTTAATTTTAGATGCACAAGATTTTATATAGAGACTATTATCATGAAAGTCTCTAACGGCATTTATATTAATATTTTTAAAAAAGCTTTTATCTTTCTTAATGATTGAGCGTACGAGTTCAAAAATAGAAAGAGTTGTAGTAGTAGAGTACTGAGGGAACATTGGTAATATTGTAATATCTTTATAACCGTTGTTAATTGATTTATAAAGTATTGTTTTGATTGACGGGTTGCCATATCTCATTGCAGCATCAAAGTATATTTCCTCCTTGAGAGAATTAGCTAAATTTCTTAGATGTCCGGTTTGCGCGTATGTGTGGAATAATAAAGGGGATCCCCATTTAGTCCAGACTTTTCTATACAGTTCAGCACTCTTTTTTGGCCTAGTTCTTAAAATAACTAGATTTAGTAAAGTTAACCAAAACAATCTCGGCAGTCTGATAACATACTTATCAGAGAGAAACTCTCTTAAATAGGTCCTAACTTCCTTCTCAAACGGCTGATCTGGGGTACCTAAATTGACTAAAATCGTGAGTTTTGACATTTATTTACCGTTACCTGTATCTTTTCCTAATAACGCTAGTTTTTGGCACATGTGATAATAAAAAGTCCATTTGATCAGATAGGATTGTTCGCCCTCTTAAGATTAAATATTCGATTCTCGATGGTATGAACGGAACTGCTAAAAGTGGCATATTTGCTTTCTCAGGCGACCTGTCACCCTTTTGATTATTGCATCTTTTGCATGCTGTGACCGAGTTCATCCACTTATCTTCCCCGCCCTTAGAAATGGGAATAATATGATCTCTAGATAAATTATTTAAATTAAAAGTGTCTCCACAATACATGCAAGTTTTTGCATCTCTTTGAAAAAGGGTGAGGTTCGTAAGAGGAGGGGTATAATTAGAATAAGATGCTTTGCTATAATTTTTAGTTGCAATAATGGAGTTAATTTTAATCTTACTCTGCAACCCATGTATTCTGCTAACACCACCCCTTATTGTCAGCGAGCTATCGCCACACTCATATGTAACCTGATTGTTGCAATACAATCTGACTGCTGTCTGGTAGTTTATCCACTCTATAGGCAATCCAGCATAGTTTAGCCTTAGTATTTGCTTAGTAATATCCATATTCCATGTATAGTTTACATTAAATTTTATTAAAGAATTTTAATTTTACATTAACAATGTCATGGTGGTGCACTATTTTGATGAATTTATCAACAGGCAAGTTAGTAGATATCAGGAAGGGAATTTTCATGTATTTAAGTATCAAAATATAAATTAGAGAGAGTATTTCGGTTATATATTATTGATTTATATGATTTTTAATATTTGATTATAAATTGAACAATATGACAAACACATTACAAAACATAATGATAATGATTCTATTTTAGATTTATTCACAGATTTATCCACAGATTCTGTGGAAAAACTTACTACTTTATTGACGAAACCTATAACTAAAAGCAGTCTATAATATATGAATGCCTAAATTAGTCAAAGTTGCACTAGATATACCTATCAATGGGCTTTTTGATTACAGCTGCGACTATATTGGAGTCAAGATAGGATCAAGAGTAAGCATTCCTTTTGGTAAGTCTTTAAGATTAGGGGTAATTATTGATATAAAAGAATTTAAAGATAAGCCAACTGCATACAAATTAAAAAAAATTAATAAATTGATTGATGAAATCCCAATTTTGTCAAAAGAAGTGCTAAAAACATGTGAGTGGGCAGCATCATACTATCATCATCCTATTGGACAAGTAGTTTTTTCAGCCCTCAGCCCTCTTCATAGAAAAGAGAAAAAAATTCCTAAAAAAAAATTTGAAATAGAACATAAAAAAATTCAACATGACCTTATTCTGAATATTGAACAGAATAAAATTTACGAAAACCTAATTAAACATAGTGAAACTTTCAGTGTAAACGTAATTAGGGGTGTGACAGGTTCTGGAAAGACAGAACTTTATGCTAAATTAGCACAAAATAATCTAGAAAAAGATACTCAAGTACTAGTTATGGTTCCTGAAATTAACTTAATTCCTCAAACAATGGAAAGATTTCGTCGGTATTTAGACATAGAGCCAATACAATATCACTCAAATTTAACGGCAACACAAAAGTACAAGGTATGGGAAGCCTCCTCAAGAGAGAGCAAAACTATTGTTATTGGGACCCGATCTTCTGTTTTTTTACCATTTAAAAAATTAAACTTAATAATTATTGATGAAGAACATGACAGCTCATATAAACAGACTGAAATGTTCAAATATAATGCCCGGGATATAGGAATTTTGAGAGGACGTAACTTTAAATGTCCGGTTATACTAGGAAGTGCTACACCCTCATTTGAAACAATTTACAACGTAAAAATCAAAAAATATAATGAATACAGATTGGAGAAAAGGTATTACAAATCTAAATTGCCATTAATCTCAATCATTGATTCATCGATTGATCGTCCTGATGAGGGCATTTCTAACACACTTAAGAATTCAATGAAAAAAGAATTAGATAGAAATCGAAAAGTAATTTTATTCTTAGGTAGAAGAGGATTCAGTAACACAGTTATATGTAGTAGCTGTAAGAAAATTATCAGATGCCCAAAATGCGACAGCTACCTCACCTACCATAAAAATGTAGAAAAATTAATTTGCCATAAATGTGATTTTAAAGAAGATTTTGGGCATACAAAAAAATGTTGTGACAATCCTGTGTTATCACCATTGGGCATAGGAACACAAAGAGTTGAAAATAAAGTAAAAGAACTTTTTCCAGACAAAAATATTTTGCGTGTTGATAGTGACAACATAACATCAAAAAGAGATCTAGATGATTTTATAACCAAAGCGAATAATAATGAGATTGATATATTCATCGGAACACAAATGATAGTTAAAGGCCATGATTTTAAAGATATCTCTCTTGTGGGGATAATAAATATTGATGGAGGACTTTATAGTACTGATTTCAGAGGTCTAGAAAAGACAGCACAATTAATTACTCAAGTATCAGGTAGAACAGGGAGACAAAGCGAACAAGGCAATGTTCTCATTCAAACTCATAATCCTTCGCATAATATACTCAAAATGATTCTGAAAGATGGCTATGAAAAATTTAGTAAAATTGCTCTTGAACAGAGACAGAATGTCAATTTACCACCATACAGCAATATAGGTCTAGTAGTACTAAACTCAAGTAATCAAAACTTCACTAAGTCGATACTCAATAAAATAAAACAAATGAGAAAAAATAAATCCATATTCATTTATGGTCCATCACCATCGAAAATACCAAAAAGAAATAATAGATATAATTATCAAATACTGA
>CEOC01029528.1_pt1 | contig 16543 bp, 9 predicted proteins | sample 356191 | NCBI WGS metagenome assembly CEOC01 (sample SAMEA2619952, study PRJEB7988) | marine metagenome | biome: marine biome (ENVO:00000447); feature: deep chlorophyll maximum layer (ENVO:xxxxxxxx); material: "saline water (ENVO:00002010), including plankton (ENVO:xxxxxxxx)" | depth 17 m
TCCCCTTTGAACTAATAAAAAGTAGGAAGTAGTTGTAGTTGGAGAAACCCAAGTTGTCATACTATTTGGACTCGAGACATTGGTAGAAGGCTGCCATAATGAAATATAGCCTGGTAATGAATTTGTTGTCCCAGAAAGAAGAACACTATCACCTAAACAAATGCTAACATCATTTCCCGCATCAACAGTTGGACCAGGTGTTACAGTTGTATTCATTGAAATTGGGTCAGATTCACATCCATATTGGTTAATAGCTTTTAAAAATACTGTACCAGTTCCAGGTGCAGTCCAAAATATTTTAACACTATCACCATAATCTTGTGTTATAATACCATTTGCAGAAACCTCCCAAGTATATCCGGAAATAGCAGGGTTATCATCAGTTGTATAAACGGTTTCAGCATTTTGACATTCTATAAGAGATCCATAAATATTAGCGGGAGGAGCAGTTTTACTAACAGTAACTTCATAAACAACACTTGTTGTTTTGGGAGGACATCCTCGGTCAGAAACAGATGCTGATAGTACATAGGGTAAGTTTTGAGCTTGTCCACAATCTGTGTTCCAACAAAAAGTAGTTGCAACGGTATCAACACCATTTAACGGATCACTATATAAAGTGTCAAAATAACCACCAACTGTTGCAGGTGGATTAGTAAAAGAGGAGTCAAAAATTTGACCATTTACGTTAAGGGTAAGACTATCTGCAGGTGTATCAGGGTCAAAGAAAGATATATCAAAACATAAATTCTCACCCTCTTCCATAAAATACACTGTAGAATCTGTTCCTCCTTGAGGATTTATATTAGGACTTAAGGACGGAGCATCATTTGGTGGGCAAGCAATAACATTAAGTTGTACTTCTCTCGTTGATATACCTATTAATGTACCATTTCTATACTCTTTTATGATTAATCCAACAACATATTTCCCTTGATTATTGGATTTATACTTTGTTAAACCATTTGATGCAGATATGTAATAATATCCAGTGGGTCCGAAAGGTTGTTGATAGGAGTAACCACCGGCATAAGTTACTTCCTCGATAGGCCAAGGATAGGTATTTGGGTACCAATTCAAACTTCCTCCAGGACCAGCCCCGCCATTTCCTATATTATTAGCACCACCCCAGCCACCAGCATGATTACCATCTAGAGGAGCCATAAAACTAAAAATAAGTTCATCTCCATCAGGATCAATGGCTGTATTCAAAAATGTTGTGGTATCACCAGAGCAAATAAAAGGAACAGGATTATCTGTGAAAACTGGACTGTTATTTTCATAACCATATGGAGGAATATAGGAGTAGAAAGCCATGCCTGCACTTCCTGGTGACTGAATATTATCTATACCATTTCCACCACCATTTCTGCAACAAGCCTCATGTATTAAAAAATATCCACCAATAACAGGTAAACCAGTGGTAGGGTTGGTAGGTGACAGATCAACCTGACCAGTATATAATACTGTGTAAACACATGTTGAAGTTCCAACTGTACACCCGCTGGGATTATTGGGAGTTACCTCAAAATATTGTTGAACAGTAGAGCTGTAAACCATATCTACATCTGAACTTCCATATTTAGGATAACTTCCTGATGTAGTAGGATATATATCTGTTGGGTCATTATGTGCATAGACACCTACGGACATGTTTGTAGGAATGCTTGGAGGTTGCCAATTGGAATTAGATCCGCAATCAAAATAATAATTTAATTTTAAAGTATAACGAAAGTCACCATTAGGTTGAATCCCAACGAATTCATAAGCTAAATTACCCCCTACAAGGTGGGTAGCATAGAAGTTGCCTAATAAAAAGATATTAATAATAAATATTAAAAGTATTCTGATCATATTAAAATTTAATTACAAATAATTCTTTTTATAACAGAATTATCATTTATGAAATTTATTTTTAGAAAGTAAATTCCTGATGGTTTATCCTTAATATTGATTTGTATGGAAGCTGATTGAGTATATATAGTCTGAATGGAATTTCCTAAAATATCTAAAATTTCAATTGTATTCATGTTGGCTGAACTTTGAATATTAAAAATTTTATCATTAGGGTTGGGGTAAATGAAAACTTTATTAGATAAATTTTCTTTTATGTTGAGTGTAGTTTCATTAAATGGACCAATCCAATTACTTGTGTTACCAGTGCAAATAGATTGAACATAAAAGTCGTAGCTGGTAAGTTCATCTAAGCCAGTAACGAAGAAATTGTTCACAAAAATATTGTCTATAGTAGTACCAAGTCCACTAAATACTCCAAAACCTTCAGGACCATACCTTAAGTTCCAGGAATCTTCTGTACCGCCAGCATCCCAATTTAGTTCTATGGAAGTTTTAGTTATTTGACCAAATACAATATTACTTGGTTCAGGACAAGTAGCTACTATAATGGCATAATCTTCAACTTGGCCTCTATAAACATCATTAAGTGGCCCATTACTATTTCCAACTTCGTCACTAGAAATTCTTAATCTTACTGCCGTGTTAACCACTATGTTAGATGGAATCTGAATGATAGAAACAGGATTAATTTCGTTTATTTTCTCCATAACCTTTTCATTAGCTGAGAAAACTCCATCATTATTATAATCTATCCAAGCTCTAGTATCTTGTGGATTATTACCACTTGTGAAAACTCTTAGTGCATAATTTGTTCCAGCTTCAACAAAAGCTTGCTCTAGACAAGAAAAATCCTCGTACCCAACAATACCATCAAGAGAAGGGTTGTTTATGTTTGCAATTTGAACTCTTGATATTCCATAATCACAGCAGTAACTTAGTGTATTGGGATTATAAGCTACCGGAGAAAGTAAATTGGTAGAGTCTACTTCAATATATTGTGGAAATGTAATGGTATCAGTTCCATATGCGTTACTAGAAATAAGTGTAACATCATAAATACCGTTATTAATGTAAGTATGAACAGGATTTTGAAAAAGTGAATAATTTCCATCACCAAAATCCCAATACCAAGCATATGGTACATTGGTTGATAAGTCTGTAAATTCTACAACTCCGTCACAAGAAAAATTTAAATTACTTTCAAAATTCGATACTGGTGGACTTGTATTTACAGCCAGATGAATGGTATAATCTTCAGCTTGCCCATAGACAGGATTGGTACATGGGTCTAATTGCCCTGAAAATGAAGCATCTGACATGATTCTCAATCTCAGTGGAGTATTTGGAACTGCAAAAGGTGGTATAGATACAATGGCATTGGTTGAGTCACTTGATAAATTAGAAACAATTTGTTCAGTTGCAGGTTCAAAAATCCCATTATTATTATAGTCTATCCATCCAAAAAAGTTTTGAGGTATTGGAGAAGAATGAATAGCTCTTAAACTGTAACTCTGGCCAATGTAAAATAATGATGAATCACACGTGAAGTCTGAGTAACCTTCAGAAGAGGTCCCTGAAACTACAGATAAATTACCAAAATTAAATTCTGTGATACCATAATTGCCTAAAAGCCCTGCAATACCGGTGGTTGGTGTACAAGAAGCCGCAACAGGAGGTGTGTTAACAAGATTGACTTGAATAAGATTATTGAAAGTAATAGTATCGGACCCAAATGGGTTAGAAGTTATTAATTCTACTGTAAAAGATCCTGAGTTAGTATATGTGTGAGTTGGATTTTGTAAAGTAGATGAATTACCATCACCAAAGTTCCAAAGCCAAGAAGTTGGAGTGTTAGTAGATTGATCGAAAAAGCTAACAGCTCCACTACAAGTTGAAGTTGTATTGGAGGAGAAATTAGTAATTGGAGGACTGCTAGGGTCAACCCAAGAAAACCTTATATTAGGTCTATCTGACTCAACTCCATTAATCCAATTGGATGTACATGGAGATGAATTGTCTCTTCTTCTATACAATAATGTATTGTAAGAATAATTAGACATATTCATTATAGAATTTTGGGACCAGCCATTACTGTAAAAGCATGTTTGTATGACAATGTTCGAAGTTCCGTCCCAAAGAAATGGATTGTAAAAATCATGTTGATTCCATCCAGCTTGATCTGTGTAAGTGGAAGGACCGAAAACGGTATTAAGGTTGTTATTACTCCAGCTACTTAATGAAGTTTGGGTAGTAGATTTGATGTCAATTTGAAAACTTTGTAGGCTTCCTCCAGACGGAGTAACAATGTCAAAAGCTAAACCCGTAATGTTTCCTGCAGAAATACCAGCTGCTTGAAGTTCACTGGCTCTAATAAGCATTTGATTTTTCACTCCTCTAAACCAATTTCCATATATTGATGGATAAGATGAATTAGTATTTTGTAAGGTATTAGTTCCTACATAATGGTAAGTTGCTTGTGAAATAAGATTATTAGAGTAGAAAAAACCACAAAAAATTAGAAAAATAATTAAGTAAAAAAGATTTCGTAAAATATTCATTTTAAAATTTTATGGTATAAATATAGTAAATTATTCCTTTTGTTTAGTTTTTTCTACTAAAATTTAAACAAAAATAGTTCGCTTCCATAAGTTTTGTTAAAATAACATTAATTTTTAATAATAAAGAGAAACATTATTATTTAACGAAAAAAAAACTTATTTGGGGGGGTATATTAGTAATCTAAATTCCATTTTTTTATATTAGAACAATTCCTAAACATATCATCTACTTTTATATAGGTATTTTTAGCGGATTTATTTACCCATTTATCCATTTGATTAATCTGTTTTTCATTGACAGCAAATTTCTGAATATATTCATAATCATCGTCTAAATTAGCTTTGTGGGGCTTGGTTCTATCTTCTAACTTTAAAATTCTGTATCCAATATTCCCCTTAGGATCTTCATAGTATAAAGGTTCAGAATATTCCCCTACTTCCAAATTATTTATACCAATGAATAATGATTTATCTATATTTTGCATGTCCCAATACATATCTCCAGTTGATTCATTAAAAATTACCCCACTAGGACCATCATTATTTTTGGTTGAATTTTTTTCAATAGCTTTTTCCCAAGTTATTTTTTTCATTTTAATTTCTCCAGAAATTGAAAGACACTTTTCTTTTAAATCTGCAAGATCTTGTTCGCTAATTTCATTTTTCAATAATATATGTGAGCCATAATATTGTTCGCCTCTTCTTTTTTCAATTTTTAAAATGTGAAATCCAAAAGGACTTTCAAATACATCTGATACTGTATTTAATGGTATAGTATATGCAATTGCATCAAATTCAGGAACAAAATCTCCTCTATCAACCCAACCGAAATTCCCTCCATTGGTTTTAGAACCAGGATCGTTTGAATAAAATTCGGCAGCTACAGAAAAAGAAATTTCATTTGCGTTAATTCTATTTTTAATTTTTTGGAGCTTATTTTTAGTTACTTCTTTTTGGGTATAACTGATTTCAGGAGCAATTACCATTTGAGAGATTTTTACCTTGCTATTAATGAATGGGATACTGTCATAAGGGATCTTATAAAAAAAATTTCTCACTTCTTTTGGGGAAGCGGTAACTCCACCCGTAACTTCTTGTTGCATTTTTTGAGCTTTCATTTTATCTTCAATTTGTTCATAAAATTCCTCTTTTATTTCTTCAATTGACTTTCCATAAAACTCTTCCAATGCTTCAGTCCCCCCAACTTGAGCAGAAAAATATTGAATTCTTTGATCTAATTCTATCTTAACCATATCTTCGGTTACTTCTATACTGTCAATTTCTGCCTGATGAATTAAAAGTTGTTGAGTCATAAACTCATCTAACAAGTAACAATCTATATCTTCTTCAAGTTCAACCCCTTGTTGAAGTAATTGCAATTTCTGTCCTTGTATTTCTGAATAAAGGATGGGATTTTCTCCAACAATGGCAACTACTTGATCGATAACTTCCTGACAAAGACCTACAAAAACTACTATATTTAATAAAAAGAACAAAACTATTTTTTTCATAATCTGTATTTTTCAATGTAATTATTCTTCATTCCATCATCATATAAATCCAATCTTAATTTTTTTCTTAAGTCTCTAGATCGTTGATTTAGTATAATACTCTTTATTTTATTAGTTTCAAAACTTAACGGAGAAGTTCCATTTTTAATGATGTAATCAAAAATGTTTACAAAATATATGTAATCATTATATTCGATTATGGTCTTCTTCTTTTTCTTAATAAATTCAACTTTAGAATAGTTTTCTAAAATGGGTAACTCTTTAAGCAAATCATCGAAAAATATCCATTCTTCTGGGTTGTAATAAAATTTCACATTTTCCTTCTGACCAATCTTCATCATCTGATCTACCATTTTCTCATTTTTGATATGGTAATTTTTTTTGACTTCTTTTAGAATTTTTGATTTTTTTGGGACTTTCATGTACATGCATTTAACCACATAATCATTTAATACAAAGTCATCTAAATGACTAGTGTAATAGTCATTAATTTCTAAACTGTTTATAGAAGTGTCTAGTCTTTTGTTGATGTAGAACTGCTCAAATTCATATGTTATTAATGAACGTTTATATTTATTTATTTTTTTTTCAACATTATTAAATTTCAATGGAATCATTTCTTCTGATTTTTCCATTATCATTTGATCAACAAGCCATTTATGAATATAATTATCAGCAAAAATAGCACTGTCTTTTTCATTTAATGTTATTGGAATTTCATTGATTAACTCTGATTTATATAAAAAGATATCATTAAACCTTGCAAGTTTTAATTCCTTACTTTCATTCTTACAACTGACTGAAAGCAGTATAATAAAACTAAAATAAATTGATCTAATAATTGAAATGTTCAAGGACTAAGGTTTTTCTTTAATGCTATATAAAGTATTATAATCAATTTTAATAGCATATTTTTTCTTTAAACTTTTTATCCAAGATTCTTCCAAATAATTTTGATAAGCAGAAACAATTATACCTTCAGCTTCCTTTAATTCTTTTTGTCTTTGGTCTAGTTTTTCTTTGGCATATATAAAAAACCATTTGTTATTTTTTAATGTTGGATTATTGATTCCTTTTTCCAAATTTTCGTAAGAAGAATTATAAACTTTAAAGTCCTCAATTAACTTATTTTCAAAGGAAATATTCAAAGGGTTTTCTTTGTTCAAAATCGTTATGATAGAGTCATTACTAATATTGCCTTTTTTCTTAAGTGAATAAGCTTTTTTAATTATTTTTTTTGAAGAAGATGAAAAAACAGTGGCATTAACTCTATTAGGGTATTCCCATTTGTTTCTGTTGTCATTGAAAAATTCTTTTAAACCTGAGGTATCTTTAATAGCCTTAGTCCAAATGTTTTGATCTGATATTTCAAAAAGTAATATGCCATCTCTATATTCTTTCATTAAGGCTTTAAAGTCAGGATGTTTTCTTTCAAGTTGAGTTTTTTCATATTCAATCAATTTATTATCGATAAATCTTTGATACATATCATTTAAAAGTTTTACATCATTTTTACATTTATCAAGCATTTTGGTTCCGGATAAATAATTCAAAAAATCCCAATTTGAAAAATTAATTTCAGAAAAACTTATAATATAAGAGTTCAGTTCTTTAATCTCTTGAAATTCACTAATGTTGTCGTTATTAATATTTTTCTTCCTGATAATTGATAGCAAGGATTTTTGATTAAAGTTTTCCTTAAGATTATACTCAACTTTAAGTTGATTAATAAAAGAGGACTTGGTTTTTTGAGCTCTTGAATCTTTCTGAATTTTATTTTTTAATTCGTATTTCAGATCACTCAAATCTCTAATTGGTTCAAACTCTAATCTTTTAACTATATGCCACCCATTAGGAGTTTTAAATGGTTGGGAATATTCTCCATCTTTTTTTAAAGAAAAAACAGTTTTTTCAAATTCAGGATAAAAGTTTCCAGCAGAACTAATCCATCCAATTTCTCCACCTTTTTTAGCAGATTTTCTATCCTCAGAATACTCAACTGCTAATTCTTCAAATGTTTTATTATTTAATTTCAGTTCATTAAATATTGAATTTATTTTTGTTTCTGAAGCCTCATTGTCTTTTACTCTAGGACTAGTGGTAATCATAATATGACTTGCTCGCATTTTACCTTTTGCTTTTCTTATTGAATTAGGTTTTACTAAATGATAACCATATCTTGTTCTAACGGGTTTTGATACTTTACCAATAGGAGTTTCATATGCTGCACATTCAAATGAATAAAGCATTTTAAATGCATTGAAAAAACCAAGATTTCCTTTATTAAACTTAGCAGAGGGATCTTCTGAAACTTCTTCAGCTAACTCTTCAAAACTTGCAACTCCAGAATTTATTTTATTTCTAATAGATTCAATTTTTTTATATGCAGCCATCGTGTCATTTGCAGAGGGGTTTGGTCCTAACTTAATCATAATATGACTTGCGCTTACTTCATTTATTGTTCTATAGTAGGCTTCATTAATTAATTCCTCATTTATAGAAGTATCTATTAAATAAGGTTTTTCCAATTGAACTCTATATCCAATTAATTCATCTTTGAATTTTTTAGTTGTATCTAATCCTAATTCTTCTGCAGCTTTGACTTTTAATTTGAAGTTTACAAAAAGTTTAATATACTCATCTAAGTCTTCTTTAGTAGCTATTTTTTCCTTTTTATTCTTCCAATATATTTGCTCAAATTCTGATTTGAGAACTTGTTCATTATCTATAGATAAAATTGCTTTTTCTTGACCAAAATATATATTTAAGGATATCAGAAATAAAAAAAGTGAAACTTGTCTCATAAATAAAATTTGAATTATCTTAAGTTGTAATTAGGTGATTCTCTTGTAATGGTTACATCATGAGGATGACTTTCTATCATACCTGAATGAGTAATTTTAATAAATTTTGCATCTTTAAGGCTCGAAATGTTTTTAGCCCCACAATAGCCCATACCAGCTCTAAGTCCTCCGATTAATTGGTGCATAACTTCTTTCAAAGTTCCCTTAAATGGAACTCTTGCAGAGATACCTTCAGGAACTAATTTTTTAATATCACTTTCATCTTCTTGAAAATATCTATCTTTTGAACCTTGCTGCATAGCTTCAATAGATCCCATTCCTCTGTATGACTTAAACTTCCTACCTTCAAAAATAATAGTTTCACCTGGTGATTCTTGAGTTCCTGCAAACATAGATCCCATCATTACACTAGATGCTCCAGCTGCCAGAGCTTTTGAAATATCTCCAGTAAATCTTATGCCTCCATCAGCAATAATTGGAACTTTGGAATCTTTGATTGCTTGATATACATTCATTATAGCTGATAACTGAGGATAACCAACTCCAGCAATAACTCTTGTTGTACAAATAGATCCTGGTCCAATTCCAACTTTAACAGCATCTGCACCAGCTCTTACTAAGTCAAGAGCAGCGTCTCCTGTGGCTATGTTTCCAACAACAGTATCTAAATCGGGATATTGTTTTTTTACTTTTTTAAGTAAATTAATAACTCCTTTTGAATGTCCGTGTGCAGTATCAATTACGACAGCATCAACACTGCAATTAACTAAAGCTTTAATTCTTTCCATTGTATCTTTAGATACTCCAACCGCAGCAGCAACTCTTAGCCTACCAAATTTATCTTTACAACTATTAGGATGTTGCTTTACTTTAATAATATCTTTAAAAGTAATAAGACCTACTAATATATTGTTTTGATCAACAACAGGAAGTTTTTCAATTTTGTGATTTTGTAAAATGTTTTCTGCTTTATTAAGGTCAACATTTTCGTTAGCAGTAACTAAATTTTCAGTAGTCATCACTTTTGAAATCTTTTTATTGAGTTCTTTTTCAAATCTCAAGTCTCGGTTGGTAACAATTCCTCTTAATTCTTTAGACTTATTAACAACAGGAATTCCACCAATTTTATTTTCAGCCATTAACCTTAGAGCATCTCCTATTAATGCATTTTCATTTAAAGTTATTGGATCTAAAATCATTCCGCTTTCTGACCTTTTAACTTTTCTAACTTCGCTAGATTGTCTATTTATAGACATGTTTTTGTGAATGACTCCTATACCACCTTGCTGAGCAATTGAAATTGCTAATTCATGTTCTGTTACTGTGTCCATAGCTGCAGAAATAATAGGTGTGTTAATGGAAATATTCCTAGTGAATTTCGAGCCTAAATTGACTTCATTAGGTAAATGTTCAGAATAAGATGGCACCAAAAGAACATCATCATAAGTAAGACCTTCCCCTAAAAATTTTTCTTTGTTATTCAACATACTCTAAATGAAAGTTTTGCAAATTTAAAAAAATACTTCTATAAGATGTAGGTTACAAGACTATTTAATACTTCTTTAACACTTATGATAGATAATAAATTAATTTTGATATACAATTTCCCCATCAATAATGGTGTAAAGAACTTTAGTGTTCAATATTTTCTTTTGATTTTCATCTAAAATGTCTTTATCTAGAACTATCATATCCGCTGATTTATTAATTTCCAAACTTCCTTTTTCATTTTCTTCAAAGTTTGCTAATGCGGGCCATATGGTCATTCCCTTCAAGGCATCAAGTCTATTTAAAGATTCATTTTTTTGAAATCCATTTAATGGTAATCCATCTTTGTTTTTTCGGAAAACCGCAGCATAAAAAGTATGTATTGGGTTGATTTCTTCTACTGGAAAATCAGTTCCTAAAGCAATAATTCGATTTTCCTCAAAAAGAGTTTGATACCTGTAGCAATTAGTTAATCGATTTTTTCCTAACCTAAGCAATGCCCAACTAAAATCTGATGTAGCATGAGTTGGTTGAACGGATGGAATAATATTATATTTTTTGAAAAGATGTATGTCTTCGGGGCTAATACACTGCACATGCTCTATTCTCCACCTAAAATCATTAGAAGTTTTTAAAATTTCACCGTATGATTTTAAAATGGTTCTATTAGTTGAATCCCCAATTGCATGAGTGCAAGCTTGGAAACCAAAATCTTTTATTTTTTTTAACTTTTTTTCAAATAATTCTTGTTGTTGTAAAAGCATTCCATTAGTTGTTTTTTTGTCCGAATAAGGTTTTAACAAACAAGCTCCTCTTGATCCAAGAGAACCATCTGCAAAGAATTTAAATGATCTAACATTTAGTTTTGTAGTTTTCAAGGGTTTTCCAATACTGTCAATAAAGTAATGGAAGTTCTCCTTATTGTCTGAAAGCATTGCATAAACTTTGATTTTAAGTTCTCCAGTTTTATGTAAATTATTTATTAATTCAATATCCTTTCTATTTAAACCAGCAATATCAACAGTGGTTAGTCCAAGAGAAATACAATCTTGCTGTGCTTTTAACAATGCTTTTTTCTTTTGTTCTTCGTTAGCTTCTGGAATTTTTTCAAGTATTAATGACATAGCGTTATCCATAAATAAGCCGGTAACTTTACCATTTATTTTTTCAATATATCCTCCACTGACCACAGTGTCTGTGGGAACTTTTGCAGTTTTAATAGCTGTTTCATTGACCATTATGGCATGACCATCTATTCTATTTAAGACTACATTTGTATTGCTAAAATTTTTGTTGAGTAGTTCATTATTGGGCCAATTTTTATCTTTCCATTGGTTTTGATCCCAACCATATCCAATAAGCCAATCTCCATCATTTTTATCATTGTTTTTTTTTAAAATTTCAATAATTTCTTCAAAGGAATTTGCTGAGGATAAATCTACCATAGCTAATTGTAATCCATAATATAAAAAATGACAATGAGCATCAATAAAACCAGGATAAGCTATTTTGCCTTGTAAATCGAGTTTGTTTTTTGATTGATATTTATTTAAAATTTGATGGGTCTTTCCAATGTCAATAATTTTACCATTTTTAAAAGCAGTAGCTTCAAAAACATTATTGTTATCATCTAGGGAATAGATTATTCCATTATGGGATATTAAATCAACTTCAATTTTATTATTGCAAGAATTAAAACCTAATATTAAAAAAATTAAAATTAGTCTATTGGAATGATTTTTTTTTAAGTAGATCATAAAGTAGGTTAATAGTAATAATTATGAAAATTAATCCTGGAACTTTGTATCTTACAAGAGCACCGATAACAGGTGTGCTAATTCCTGTAATTACAAATAGAATTACAACAAAGAAAATGGAGTTAAAAATTATGTTTTGCATTTCTATTCTAAGCTTCACTTTTAAAGAAATTAACTTATAAATTAAAACAGCTATTATTACATAAATTATAAGATTTTCAATTAATGGGAAAACATGAATTAATTTATTAATATCAGTAGGAAATGGTCTAAAAAAACCATTAATAATTCCATATGGTATAGATTTAATTAAAGAAATTAAGTTAGGCTGAATAGGTAACATCTTAAAACTACTACCAGCATCAAAAATTTCTGCAAGTCTTATAAAATCATTCTGTTTATTAGCTAGAATATTTAGTGGGTTATAAGAACCTTCAATATTTGATAATAATGCTATGAAAATAAATAGAATTAAACATGTTAAAGGAATAACCTTAATGGGTTTAAATTTAAAATTACTTGAAATAACATATGAAATTAGTGCTGGAAATAAGCAAATAAAAACATAAAATTTAACTTTAAAAATAATTCCAAGACCTAGAATTAATAGTAATAAATTCACCCAACTAGCTGCTCTTTCGACGCTTATTAAATGAAAAATTAATCCAAAGGACAAAATGATCAATGGTTCTTTTAAAATACCTGAACTCCATAGCGCTATAGTTGGAATTAATGTAAGAGACCAGAAAAATACTTTTGGATAATTTAAATTGAATTTTAGAATTATACTTTTAATGATTAAAAATTTACCTATAAAAGCAATAATCACAAATGTCACCATGTTAAATATATAGCTCTTAAATCCAATAATATTTAGTACAGCATTTATTTTAATTATTAATCTAGACTCATTCATTAAGGAGTTTTTATAACTAGTATCCCAATGATTCATTTCTGTGAAATAGTTATTTAAAAAATACTCTTTATCAAAATCAAGACCTAAAATAATTTTAAAAAAATCTACCGGATTAGAAAAAAATGCATCGTATAAAACCAAGCTATCATCATAGTATTTAAAAATATCTGCAGTATACCTTTCAGTATAATATTTGGTGTAAACAAAATAAAGTCCTATACCAGTAATTAACTGTATAAATAGTGCAGCAATAATTTCTAATTTATTGACTCCTTTAATATTGAAAAATAGATTTTTTTTCAATAAAATTAAAATCAATACTATATATAAAATAGAAATCAAATGAACTTAACTTTTTTAATTCTAGTAAAATAATTTAAAACATTCATATAATGTTAGTAAATCAGTAAAATTTTAATTACTTCATTTACATCTTTAATTATTTTTGTTGAATATATTCTAAATATGTCAAAAAATAATCCTCCAAAAACAGCCAATATAGACCAAGCAATTGAACTTGGGTTAAAGAAAGAAGAATTTCATCATATATGTGAAGTTTTAGGAAGAACACCAAATTTTACAGAGTTAAGTATATATTCTGTTATGTGGTCAGAACATTGTTCTTATAAAAATTCTATTCACTGGCTGAAAAAACTTCCAAAAGATGGACCTCATATGCTGGTAAAGGCGGGTGAAGAAAACGCTGGTTTAGTTGATATTGGAGACGGGTTAGCATGTGCTTTTAAAATTGAGTCTCACAATCATCCGAGCGCACTAGAACCATATCAGGGAGCGGCAACTGGAGTTGGTGGTATAAATAGAGATATATTTACTATGGGAGCAAGGCCCATAGCTCAAATGAACTCTTTAAGATTTGGTGAGTATGATAAGCCAAGGACTAAGTGGCTATTAAAAGGAGTTGTTAAAGGAATTGGAAATTATGGTAACTCTTTTGGTATTCCTGTCCTTTCTGGAGAAGTTTTTTTTGATGAAAGTTATGATCAAAACCCTCTTGTAAATGCTTTTTCGGCTGGAATTATGAGTGTTGATAATTTAATTTCGGCAACAGCTTCAGGTCCCGGAAATCCAGTATTCATTGTGGGATCTTCAACAGGTAAAGATGGAATTCATGGTGCAGCTTTTGCTTCAAAAGATATTACAGAAGATTCAATGGATGATCTACCAGCTGTACAGGTTGGAGATCCTTTTCAGGAAAAATTATTATTAGAAGCTTCTCTAGAATTAGCTAAAACAGATGCAGTTGTGGGTATGCAAGATATGGGTGCTGCTGGGATTACTTGTTCCACATCTGAAATGAGTGCAGCAGGTAATGTTGGTATGAGAATTGATTTAGATAAAGTTCCAACTAGACAGTCTAATATGAAAGATTGGGAAATTTTACTTTCAGAATCTCAAGAAAGAATGTTAGTAGTTGTTGAAAAAGGCAAAGAATCTGTTGTCAAAAAAATATTTGATAAATGGGATTTAAATTGTGAATTAATTGGAGAAGTAACTGATGGAGATAGTTTAGATTTTTTTCAAAATGGGTTGTGTGTAGCCAGTGTCCCTCCATCATCACTTGTTTTAGGAGGGGGAGCTCCAGTATACGAAAGAGAATATAAAGAACCTGCATATTTCAAAAAGTATAAGGAATTTAATATTGATAAAATTTCTGTTCCTAATAATTTAGTAGAAGTTGGACATTTTCTCTTCAGTCAGCCAAATATTGCTTCCAAAAAGTGGGTTTATGAACAGTACGACAGTATGGTAGGAACCAACAATGTATCAACTAATCATCCTTCAGACGCTGGAGTTGCATTAGTCAAAGGCACCCATAAAGGGATTGCTATGTCTGTTGATTGTAACTCTAGATATGTACATGCAGATCCTGAAAAAGGAACTGCCATAGCCGTTTCAGAAGCCGCAAGAAATATTGTTGTTTCTGGAGGGAATCCATCTGCTATTACTAATTGTTTAAACTTTGGAAATCCTTATCACCCAGAATCGTATTGGCAGTTTGTTGGAGCTATAAAAGGAATGTCCAAGGCGTGTGAAAAATTCTCAACTCCAGTAACAGGTGGTAATGTCAGTTTTTATAATCAATCAATTGTTGCTGGAAAAGAAGTTCCTGTTTTTCCAACCCCTACTATTGGTATGATTGGATTGTTAGAAGATGTAAGAGATATAATGAGTTTAAATTTTAAGTCAGTAAATGACCATATTTTCTTAATAGGTAAGATCGTTAATGATATTTCTTCATCTGAATATCTTGTTAAGTACCACAATATAATAGAGTCGCCAGCACCTTATTTTGATATAGATGAAGAATATGAACTCCATCAATGTATTAAAAACTTGATAAATAAAAAATTGATTAATGCTGCTCATGATTGTGCTGACGGAGGATTATTTATTTCTATTGTAGAAATGGCTATGAGTTCAAATTTAGGTTGTAAAATAAATTCTAAAAGTAATATTAGAAAAGACTCTTTTTTGTTTGGAGAATCTCAAGGGAGAGTAGTAGTAACGGTTTCAAATGAACAACTAGAGTTATTTGAAAGTGAAATTAAATCCAGTAACGTAGATTCATTTTTATTGGGACGAGTAACTAAAGAAGCTAATATAAATATTGATTCAGTCAATTTTGGTATGGTAGAAGACTATAGAAAAATTTCTAATGATGTAATTAATCTTTAATTCTTTTTTTTTAATTTATTATCTCTATATTTAGAGTATGATATATTTTAATCTTTTTTTATATAGTATAGCAATTTTTCTATTGTTAAAGTCTATAATGATTATTCCAGAAAGACAATCTTGGGTTATTCAAAGACTTGGTAAATTTAACAGAATATCTCTTCCTGGATTAAAATTTAAAATCCCTTTCATTGAAACCATTGCTTCCAAAGAGAATTTAAGAATTCAGCAGTTAGATGTTGATGTTGAAACAAAAACCTTAGATGATGTATTTGTAATTTTAAAAATCTCTGTTCAATACAGAATTATAAAAGATAAAGTCTATGAAGCTTTTTATGAATTAGATGATCCCCACGATCAGATTGCATCTTATATTTTTGATGAGGTAAGGGCAGAAGTCCCAAAATTAGGACTAGATGATGTATTTAGTAAAAAAGACGATATTGCATTGGCTGTAAGAGATAATATTTCTCAACAAATGGAACAGTATGGTTATAAAATTGTTAAAACTCTAATTACCGATATTAACCCTGATGAATTAGTAAAAGCTTCTATGAACAAAATTAATGCTGCTACTAGAGATAAAGAAGCTGCTGTCCAAGAAGCAGAAGCTGAAAAAATTAAGATTGTTAAAAAAGCAGAAGCAGAAGCAGATTCTAAAAGACTTTCTGGTGAGGGTATCGCCGCACAGCGACTAGAAATTGTAAGAGGGTTTAAAGAATCAGTTGAAGATTTTCAAAAAGCTTTACAAGATGTAGATCCTCAAGAAATCATGCAATTTGTATTGATGACCCAATATTTCGATACACTAACAGCTATTGGAGCTAATGAAAATAATAATACAGTTATGGTTCCACATACACCAGGAGGAATGAAGGATTTTCAACAACAAATTATTGAAGGAACATTTGTTGGTAAAGAATTAGCTAAGCATCAGAAAAAAACAAGTAAATAG
>CEOC01022734.1_pt1 | contig 16542 bp, 14 predicted proteins | sample 356191 | NCBI WGS metagenome assembly CEOC01 (sample SAMEA2619952, study PRJEB7988) | marine metagenome | biome: marine biome (ENVO:00000447); feature: deep chlorophyll maximum layer (ENVO:xxxxxxxx); material: "saline water (ENVO:00002010), including plankton (ENVO:xxxxxxxx)" | depth 17 m
AACAAAAATTCTATTAAATAATTGGATTAATCAGTTATCGTAATTCTTTTAGAAAAACTTTTAAAATCATTTAAAACTCTTAAAATATAGATTCCATTTTTCAGATCACTGCTATTTATTCGAGTTTCATTTAAAAATGAATCAGACAATAATACTTTTCCAGAAATATCTAAAATTTCATAATTACTTGAAATATTATTTTTCAAATTAATGTTTATAATGTCATTGGCTGGATTTGGAAATAGCTCTAAAGAACTCATCTGGCTTTCATTTACATTAACATTATTACCAAAAATCATTCTAATTGCAAAAGCATTTCCGTTGGTATAAGCTTGATCTCCTGGAAACCAGATCGCACTTGACCAACCAGGCTGAGCTACAGTATTATCGTCAAGAATTCTAATGTCATAAGTATTACCTCCGCTGTATAATTCAAGTGCAGCATAATAATTTCCAACAGGAAGAGTGAGATTTTCCCAAGTCGAACTATTGGTTAATGGGTCCCAACCCGTATTGTTAGCAACTGGTATTTCAATATAACCATTACTTATATCTTGAGCAGTAACAGTATATAGATCAGAAATAAAAATAGAATTACTAAATAACCCATTAGTGAAACTCAAAGAATCTAAAATATATAGAATGACCTCGCTTTGAGCTACTGAAGAACTTTGCAAATAAGCCCTTACAGAATTTATCACTTCTTGTTGTTTGATTGGATAAAGTGTAGCACAGACTAAGCCATCAGAAGCACTTGTCCAAGAATTGCTTCCTAATGAGCCAACAGCTTCATAATCTGGCGGATGAATACCTAAACCGTCTAAAGAATAAACATCATTAGTAACCTCAAAATTTCTTAAATAAATATTGTCGTCAAAGTTTCCAGAGCCCAATGTGTCTCCCATAGAAGAAACAGTAATTGTTCCACTGTAACTACCAACTGATAGAGATATAGGATTTAAACTCTCAACTACTTGTGAAGAGTCACTAACTAATAACGGGCTTGTGGCGGTTGTATTAAAATTAGTAGGCCCTATAAAATCTCCATTAACCACTATATTAGTTTGATCCATTGATCCATAGTTATAAACTGAAGAACCTACATAAAAGTTTTGCTCTAAGTGAGAAATAGGTGTTCTACCATATTCTGCTCCTGAACTGTTTTCTCCAAAAATCCATGAAGAGACATTCTGAACGTCATTTTCTGGGGGAACAGTGATTTTTAAATCATCTATTAACCACCCATAACCAGACCCATAAGCATCGTCATCGCTATCGCTCATCCATCTGAATCTGATTTTAACATCAGATTGTCCTCCCACATAAGAAGAAATATTGATTCCAATAAGTTCTTGAACGGCAGGATCGTTGGTAGTAACTTGATCATTAAGTTCTATTTGTGTCCAAGTAAGTCCTAAATCAGTTGATAATTCAACGTAAGTTTTATCATAATTGAATGCCCTATACCTTTGTTCAAATTCTAATGTAACACTAGGATAATTGGAAAAGTCTATTGTATCATTAAGTTCTATGGTGGCGTTTTGAAAATCCACACCCAATCCGCTAGCATTTAGTAAATATTGGATTCCGTTAAAAACAGCAAACCCGTCGGATGCTGTTGACGAAGCCATAGATCCCATATAATTGTCAACATCTGCTGGAGTCGTAGTCACCACTTCCCATTGGCCCTGCAAATTAGGAGCACTAATTGTCCAATCATTTATATTATCAAAAGTATTGTAAACTATAGTATCTGTTGAAGATTTCAATATGTTGGTATTTTGAGCTGTTACAGGCTTATAATCACAAACATTAAAATTACTTTTTAAAATTTGAGCAGGTATTGCTCCAAAAAGACACAGGTAAAACAAAAGTGTATTTAGATTTTTCATATTAATTTTACATTAAATTAAACAGTTTCTTTTTCATATTCTTCCAGTGGTAAACAACTGCAGATTAAATTTCTATCACCATAAGCATTATCAACTCTTCCAATTGGTGGCCAAAATTTATTATTTATTTGGTTAATATTAGGATAAACCGCTTTTTTTCTTGTGTATTTGTGCTTCCAATTGTCATTTATGGCTTCAAAAGCAGTGTGAGGAGCATTTTTTAATACGTTATCTTTGACATCATAAACCTCTTGATTAATTTCTTTTATTTCTTTTCTAATAGAAATCATTGCATCGGCAAAACGATTTAACTCATTAAGTGATTCACTTTCAGTAGGCTCAATCATAAGCGTTCCAGCTACAGGAAAACTTACTGTAGGTGCATGAAACCCATAATCCATAAGTCTTTTAGCAATGTCTTCTACTTCCACTGAAGCTTCTTTTTTAAATGACCTACAATCGAGGATCATTTCGTGAGCAACTTTTCCTGATGGACCACAATAAAGAACATCGTAGTGATTAATTAATTTTGATTTTAAGTAATTAGCATTTAAGATGGCCATTTCAGTAGATTTTTTAAGTCCTTTAGAACCTAAAAGTTTAATATAACCGTAAGAAATAATTAAAATTAAAGCACTTCCCCAAGGTGCACCATTAATGGCTTTTATTCCTTTTTCTCCACCAGTTTTAATAATAGGATTTCCTGGAAGAAAAGGGGATAAGTGTTTGGCCACTCCAATAGGGCCCATTCCAGGACCACCACCACCATGAGGAATGGCAAATGTTTTGTGAAGATTTAAATGACAAACATCTGCTCCAATAAGACCTGGAGAAGTAAGCCCCACCTGTGCATTCATGTTAGCACCATCCATATAAACTTGCCCGCCAAAATCATGAATTATGGAAGTTATTTCCTTAATGTTTTCTTCAAAAACTCCATGAGTCGACGGATAGGTAACCATTAATGCAGCTAAATTTTTCGAATGTAATTGGCCTTTTTCTTTTAAGTCTATTAAATCAATATTGCCTAGTTCGTCACATTTTATCAAAACAACTTCCATTCCAGCCATGACTGCACTTGCGGGATTTGTTCCATGAGCACTTGTAGGTATTAAACATATTTTTCTGTGTCCTTGACCATTTGAAATATGATAAGCTCTAATAACCATTAGGCCACTATATTCTCCTTGTGCTCCACTATTTGGTTGTAGAGAAACTTTATCAAACCCAGTAATTTCACTCAGATCATTTGCTAGTTCATCAAATATTTGCTGGTAGCCTTGCGTTTGGTCGGTGGGTGAAAACGGATGAAGGTTCGCAAATTCTGGCCAAGTAATTGGCTCCATTTCAGTGGCGGCATTCAATTTCATTGTACAGGAGCCAAGTGAAATCATAGCATGTACAAGCGATAAGTCTTTATTTTCTAATTTTTTAATGTACCTCATCATTTCTGTCTCAGAATGATAGGAGTTGAATACATTTTGCTTTAGAATTTCATCGTCTCTTTTATAAAACTGTTTGATTGAGATATTATTTTTTAAAGTAACTGATGCTGTAGGTTGTTTAAATTTCACAAGTGCATTGGCTAATAAATTTAACTGATCCCATGTGGTTGTTTCATCAATTGAAATTGACGCAAAATTTTTGTTGTAACCAATATTTATTTTATTTTTTTCTAAATGTTTTTTTAAGGAATCTAGATCTTCATTAAAGGATAGGGTGTCAAATTGGTTTTCATTAATAATTTTGAAACCATGATCAATTAGTGATTGTTTAAGAGAAGCGGTTTTAGATTGAATAGTTTCAGCAATACTTTTTAATCCTTTTGGACCATGGTATACAACATACATACTAGCCATCACGGCTAGTAGTGCTTGAGCTGTACATATATTTGAAGTTGCTTTTCCCCTTTTAATATGTTGTTCTCTAGTTTGAAGGGCCATTCTTAATGCAGGATTTCCATGAACATCCAAAGACACACCAATAATTCTTCCTGGAATATATCTTTTATGAGACTCTTTACATGCAAAAAAAGCAGCATGAGGTCCTCCATAACCCATGGGGACTCCTAATCTTTGAGTAGATCCTACGACAACATCAGCACCCCAGCTTCCGGGACTCTTAAGCAAAACTAAGCTCATTATATCTGCTATCACAGAAATTTGAATATCTAAATATTTAGCTTTTGAAGTAAAATCACTGTAGTCATGAATTTCACCATAAGCATCAGGATATTGTAATATAACACCAAAATACTCTTCAGTTAATTTTACAGTCGCTGGATTTCCATAAATTATCTCAATTCCCAAAGGTTCAGCTCTTGCAGTTATTACATCTTTAGTTTGTAGAAAAACATGTTCACTAACAAAAAATTTATTCACATTATTCTTGACCTGAGACCTAGACCTCATGTGGTAAAACATAAGCATTGACTCTGCTGCAGCAGTAGATTCATCTAATAATGAAGCATTTGCTAATTCCATGCCTGTTAAATCGGTAATAAAAGTCTGGAAATTTAATAAAGCTTCCAATCTACCCTGCGCAATTTCTGCTTGATAAGGAGTGTAAGCAGTGTACCAACCTGGGTTACAAAGCACATTTCTTTTAATAACACTTGGAGTTATTGTACCATAGTAGCCTTGCCCAATATAATTATCAAAATTACTGTTTTTACTGGCTATTTTCTTTAAATTAGACAAGTAATCCTCCTCACTCACAGCATTTTCAATTTTTAAATCCTCGTTTTTTAAAATAGAGCTTGGTATGGTTTCTTGAATTAATTCATCTACCGAACCTACTCCAACAGCTTCTAACATTTTTTCAACGTCCTTTTCATTAACTCCGATATGTCTGCTTTCAAACGAATTTTGAATCATATTTTTTATTTATCTAAACAAATATATATATACAACTTGTTTCATTTTATTTTGTTAATGAATTGTTTAAATTTAATTTATGAACATTTACAAGCTGTATCACTCATTTTTTACATGTTTTTTATTGTCAATAATTTTTGTTCAGGAAAAAAATGGTCAAGATTCTACAGTTGTTTTACAACTTTTTTCAGGAGATACGGTCATTTACAAGTTATCGCAAAGTAAAACAGATCATTTAACTGGCTTTAAAAAAAAGAAAAATAAAGATATATGGACTTTTAAAATTTATAATAATAATGATGTAGCATATTATACATTAAAAAATCAAGAAAAAGTATGGATTTACCAGACTGATCCAGGTCAGGGAAACTTTTTAGAAATCAATCAGATGGAGAAATTTACTTCTGGAAAAAAAAACGCTAAATATTATTATAAACCTTTGCGACATTTTGTAAGTGGAATTGTATTTGGTTTGGGAATAGGACTTATAGACACCTACAAAGAGGGTTCAGGATTTTTTAATGACCCCAATGGGACTCTTTCTCTTGCTACTCCTTTAATCAGCACCATATTAATAAGAACCAAAAAACATAAAGTAGTGAGTTTATCTTCAATGACAGAAAATGAAATTTTAGAATCCCACTACAAAAAAGGATATGCATCTGGCAAAAAGATAAAAAACTCTATAGCTTCATTCTCTGGGAGTTTAATTGGGATTATAACCATATTTATTTTTAATAATTAGTAAATTTCTTTAGTCTATTGACTTTAAAAAAAATTATACAAAATTTAGTTTTTTCAAATATTTGGATAGCCTTTGGCTCTGTGGGTGTTACAGTAACCACATTTTTATATTCTAATGTAACATTAAATTATTTTTTTCTTGTGCTTGTTTTTTTCGCAACACTTTTTAGTTATAATTTACAAAATTTAAGTGAGAGAAAAGTTCATAAGGATAGATCAAATCAAATAATATGGATCAAATCAAATAATAAAATTATCAAATTTATCACATTAATTGCTTTATTTTTTTCCATTCTTTTTTCTTTTTTTTCTTTAAATTATTTTGCGGTATTTATTTCATCCCCCTTTTTATTATTGGTTATATTTTACCGAATAAATTTTTTCAACAAAATAAAATTCAGAAACATTCCAGGACTGAAAATTTTAATCATTGCAATTTGTTGGACTTGGGCATGTTGTTTATTACCTCAAATTTTATATTCAACAAATATTGATTGGACTCTAGCATGCTTTATCTTTTTATATATAATATTAATTACTATTCCTTTCGATATTAGAGACTTGGAATATGATGAAAAAATTAAGACTATTCCTCAGCAAATTGGAGCCAGAAATGCTCTTTTTTCATCTTTTTTTTTAATCATTATTTTGTTTTTATTATTTGTTTATTTGGCAAATTATAAATTATGTGTCTTTTTACTTATTACTTGTTTGATTTTATTACCTTCAATAAAAAGCATCAATGAATTTTATTATTTGATTTTTATTGATGGACTATTAATTATTTTACCATTTTTTTTAATGTGAAAAAGTCTAAAGTTTTATTAATATATACCGGAGGTACTATTGGGATGAAAGAGGAAGAGATTAAAAAATCTTTGAAACCTTTTAATTTTAATCAAATCACTAATGAAGTACCTGAACTAAATAAGATTAACTGCAGGATTGATGCAATATCTTTTGAAGAGCCAATAGATTCTTCTGATATTAATGTAAATACCTGGGAAGAAATTGGTGATAATATTTATGAAAATTACCAAAAATATGATGGATTTGTAGTATTACATGGAACAGATACCATGTCTTACACTGCTAGTGCTTTAAGTTTTATGTTTCAAAATTTAGATAAGCCTATCATTTTAACTGGATCTCAACTTCCAATAGGTCAAGTTAGAACTGATGGTAAAGAAAACTTAATTACATCTATTGAAATTGCTTCTGCAAAAATAAATAATGAGTCTATCATCAAAGAAGTTGCGATTTATTTTGAATATCAACTTTTTCGGGGAAATAGAACTACAAAAGTAAGCTCTGACCATTTTGATGCATTTATGTCTTACAATTTCCCTTCACTAGCTGATGTAGGAATTAATATCAAATATAATTATAACGCAGTCTTAAAAAATAATAATAAAGAATTTCTTTATTATAAGGGGTTTGACCCAAAAGTGTATGTTGTATTTTTTTATCCTGGGATATTAATAAATGAAGTAATAAATTCAATAGAAAGTAGCCAAAGTAAAATAGTAATTTTAAATAGTTATGGTTCTGGAAATTTACCAATTAGCAAAGAATTATATTCATTTATTCTAGAGCAATCAAAGAAAAATAAAATTTTTCTTAATGTAAGTCAATGTGCTTCTGGTACAATTGAGCAAAACAAGTATGAAAATGGTGAGAATCTAAAAAAGGTTGGGGTTATTGGAGTTAAGGATATGACTATTGAAGCAGTCATTGTTAAATCAATGTTTTTAATAAATAAATTTCCAAACGATAAGCTGAAATTTATTGAAAATTTCAACTTCAATATTGCAGGCGAATTTACTTTATGATTATGTTTTCTTTAAGATAAAATGTTTTTGTTGTAAAAAAGCTATATTTTTTTGTAATTTGGCCTCCGCAAAAAAAAATCAATTTTTAAATATCAATATAGATTTACCATGAAAAAAGCAATTTTTATTTTAGGATTTTTAGTATTAGTTATTACCAGTCCTTTTAATGCACAAACCGATTCAATCGATTTAATTGTTTCTGACACTTCAGAAGAACTAGTTGAAAGTCAAGATTCAAACGCTGTTGAAGAAATTACTGAACCAGCTGTTGAGGAAATTTTAGAAGAGAAAAATGAACCAATTGTTGAAGAAGTTGTTGAAGAAGAAACATCAGTTTCTCAATCTTTAAAACTTAAATTTATTGAAGGTGGACCGCTATTTATGTCTTTTGTTTTAATTGCTCTTATTTTAGGTTTAGCTCTCTCTATTGAAAGAATAATCTATTTAAATCTAGCTACAACAAATTCAAAACAACTTTTAGATGATATTGAAAATGCTTTATTAAATGGTGGTGTTGATGCTGCAAAAGAAGTTTGTAGGAATACTCGTGGACCAGTTGCTAGTATTTTTCTTCAAGGACTAGAAAGAAGTTCTGAGGGAGTTGAAATGGTAGAGAAATCAGTTATTGCTTACGGAGGAGTTCAAATGGGATTGCTAGAAAGAGGACTTTCTTGGATTGGTTTATTCATAGCCTTAGCTCCAATGCTTGGTTTTATGGGAACTGTTATTGGTATGATTCAAGCATTTGATATTATTGAACTTAAAGGAGAAGCTAAGCCAGATGAATTAGCTGGAGGTATTAAAGTAGCATTAATTACTACAGTTTCTGGTTTAATTGTAGCTATTATCCTTCAAATATTTTATAATTACATTGTTTCTAAAATAGATTCTTTAGTCAACCAGATGGAAGATGCCTCTATTTCACTTATTGATGTTTTAGTAAAGCATAATCTTGGAAAATAAATTCTTGTAAAATTTCTAAAATGGAAAATAACAAACAAAATTTAATTACAAAGATCGTAACTTATTCAATTGTGTTCTTTGGAATACTTTTTACTGTTTGGGTGATGCGAGACGATAATCCTTCAGAAATGAGTTATGAACAGCAAAAACAATGGGCTATTGTTGAAGCAAAAGAACAAGGCTTAGCTTCAGAAATGACTGCGACTAAATTAAATGCTCATCTTTCTGAAAGAACTTTAGAAATCACTAAAGAAAAACAAGAAACACTCTGGAGCGATGTTTCTGCTCTTATCAATTTCTCAATGTTTATTATTTATTTAGCAATTGGTTTGGTTATTGCTGCTTTTATTTATTTAGCTTATATCGACTCTCAAAAAGCAATAAAATCTCTAATTGGATTAGGAATATTTACCTTTTTTATTCTAGCTGTCTATCTTTTTTCTTTCAATGTAAGTGATCAAGAATTATTTGATTATAACAGTAAATTACTGAGTATAAAAGTTGTTAAGTCTGATATAGTAATGGCTAAAATGGCTATTTCGTCTACAATTATATTAATTTTTATAGCTGTATTGGGATGGGTAGGAAGTCCGTTATTCAAATACCTTAGAAAATAATGGCTAAAAGAGAAGTTGAAGAAATAAATGCTGGCTCAATGGCTGATATTGCCTTTTTGCTTCTGATATTTTTTCTTATAACAACAACAATGAATTTACCACAAGTTCATGAAGAGAGGTTACCTCAAAAATCTGATGTTGAGTTTTTATTAAACGAAAGAAATGTCCTTCAAATAATGGCTAATAAAAACGATAAAATTGGTATTGAAGGAGAGTTTGCTGATATTTCTGATATTCAAAATGCAGTTAAAAAGTTTTACCAACATAAAAATGGGACACCTAATCAACCTGAATACATTGAAGTAACTAGAAAAATTTGTGAAGATACACTAGAGTCTTTAGAGAATGCTTTAAATGTATATCCTGATGCTCCTCTTTTTAAAATAGAACAAGATGCATGGAAAAGAAGACTCGATGCTTGTATTGCTTTTGGCGATGGTTTTCAAACGTTACCTAATAACGCAACAGTTTCTATTCAATTAGACAATTCTACTAAGTATGTTACTTATATGAGTGTTTTAGATCAAATTATGCAAGGACTTAATTCCTTAAGAGATAGTTTGTGTATAAATAGATTTGGTATTTCATTTGAAAAGCTTAATGATAAAGTAGAAAGTGATAAACAAAAAATTTCAGCCATTAGACAGGTTTATCCAAAAAAAATAATGAAAGAAAAAAATAGATCAGTTCAATAATATTTAAGTATGTCTAAATTTTCAAAAGGTAAAAAGAAAAAAAATCCAGCAATTTCAACTGCAGCACTTCCAGATATTGTATTCATGCTTTTATTTTTCTTTATGGTGACTACTGTATTTAAAGAAAAAGAGTCTAAAAAATTGGAAATAGATAAAGTTGCCATCAAAGAAACCATTGATTTAGAAAAAAACATTAAAGCTTCCTATTTTTGGATTGGTAGAGTTCCAGGAAAAGTAGATGATTTTAGAGTCCAGTTAGATGATGATTTAATTAATGACTATTCAGAGATAAGAGAATATTTAGTGAAACTCAGAAAAAATCCTGAGTATTCTCAAGTTTGGGATTCCCGTTTTTTCAATGTTTTTAAGGTAGATAAAAAAACAGAAATGAGAATTGTAAGAAAAGTTCACGATGAACTTAAAGAAGCTGAGGCTTTTAAAGTTGTTTACTCTGTCAATCGAGAGAAATAGTTCTTTTTCCCCAAAATATTTTCCTATTTATTACTACAGTTGAAAGAATAATTCCAATTGGGATAAATAAGTAGTTTCCTAACAAATCTAGTTGGGTTTCTGTAACAAATTCCCACTTAATTGCCTGCATACATATAAGTGAAAATGAATTGAATCCAAAATGTAATAAAATTGTTAGAAATATATTGTTACTAAAGTTGTAAATATAGCCTAGCAGAAGGCTTGCAAATATTATTGATAATAAGTTATCTATTTGAAAATGAAGAATTCCAAATATTAAAGATGTTATTATTATTCCAGCATTATTATTTTTAAATAAACCAATGCATATGTCTTGTAAAATGCCTCTAAAAAATAATTCTTCTCCAACTGCAGGAATTATAGCTAATAAAATAATGTTAAATAGAAAACCAGAAAAACTGTCGGTAATAAATCCTTCTTGAATTTTGGTATTAAAATCTTGTTGATTCTTTAAAAAATCTTGGGTTGATAATGGTAGAAAATCATATCCAATGTAAGTAGAAATTACTAAAAGAATTTGAGCTATTCCTAGTAAAATAAAAAAATAAATTATGAGTTTCACCCAATCTTCTCTTTTAGGAATTACATAATTAATGGTCATGGATCTAATGATAATTAAAAATAAAATTGAAGGTATAAGGAAGGTCCCTAATTGATCGAAAAAAGCCAAAGCTTTATGAGCGTATAAATACTTAAATTCTTGATTTTGAAGGTCATTGTATATTTCTAAACCATTTAAGTCCCATATTTTATCAATAAATCCAATAGCAATCATATTAAATAATAATTTGACTACTAAAACAATAGAAATTGATAATAAAAATAAGCCAAGGTATTTTCTAACAGGAAGTAAAGCTTTATTTTTCATGAACGAAATATAGTAATTAGTTGTTAATCCATAACTTTACAATATAATTATGATTAAAATAGGCAATATATCATTAGGAGAGTTCCCTTTATTGTTAGCTCCTATGGAAGATGTTAGTGACCCTCCTTTTAGAGCTTTGTGTAAGAAGTATGGTGCAGATATGATGTATACAGAATTTATTTCATCTGAAGGCTTAATTAGAGATGCTGTTAAAAGTGTAAAAAAGTTAGATATTTTTGAATATGAAAGACCTATTGGAATTCAAATATTTGGATCTGAAATTTCATCTATGCGACAAGCTACTGAAGTTTGTGAAAAGGCCAATCCAGATATTATAGACATTAATTATGGATGTCCTGTTAAAAAAGTTGCCTGTAAAGGAGCAGGAGCTGGAATTCTTCAAGACATTCCTAAAATGGTAGAAATGACTAAGGAAATAGTAAATTCAACAAATCTTCCAGTTACAGTTAAAACTAGATTAGGATGGGATGAAAATTCAAAATATATTGTTGAAGCAGCAGAAAGGTTACAAGATGTTGGAATTAAAGCAATTTCTATTCATGGCAGGACTCGTGCTCAAATGTATAAGGGTGATGCTGATTGGTCATTAATTGCTGATGTTAAAAACAACCCAAGAATGAATATTCCTGTTTTTGGAAATGGAGATATTGATTCTCCACAAAAGGCTTTGAAATATAAAAATAGGTATGGAATTGATGGTATTATGATTGGAAGAGCAAGTATTGGGAACCCATGGTTTTTTAATCAAGTAAAACATTTTATGAATACTGGGAAAGAGTTGTCTTTACCTTCTTTAGAAGAAAGAGTAAAAGTTGTTAAGGAACATTTAGATTTTAGTATTAGATGGAAAGGGGAAAGAGTAGGAATTGTTGAAATGAGAAGACATTATGCAAATTATTTTAAAGGAATTCCAAATTTTAAACCGATTAGAACGCAGCTAGTTACTTTAGAATCTACTCAAGAAATATATTCAGTTCTTAATAATATTGTAAATCAATTTGAATTAGAACCGGTATGAAAATTTATACAAAGTCTGGAGATAAAGGAGAAACCTCACTTTTTGGAGGAGAAAGAGTTAAAAAAAATCATTTAAGTATTAAGGCTTATGGAACTATTGATGAATTAAACTCATGGATAGGTCTTATTAAAGATAAAATGGGGGATAAAGAAACTGATTTGTTGATTTCTGTTCAAGAACAACTTTTTACCATTGGCTCTTACTTAGCTACAGGAAATAATAAAAAAATGATGATACACTTGCCTCCTATGAATTCTGATTGCACAATAAAACTTGAAAAATCAATAGATAAAATTCAAAATTTATTGCCAGAAATGAAAAATTTCATTTTACCAGGGGGAAGCATTCTTTCATCATATTGTCATATTGCTAGATGCGTATGTCGTAGAGCGGAGAGGCTAACTATTGAAACTGCAGAAATACAAGAAGTGAGCCCTATAATTATTGAATTTTTAAACAGGTTATCTGATTACTTATTTGTTTTGTCAAGAAAAGTACTTTTTGATGCAAAAATTCCTGAACAGCCATGGATACCTAACAATAAATAAAATTAATTTATCATTAATTTTTTTAAATTTTCTTTGGATTGTCGTTAAAAAAATTACTTTTGCCAATTCTTATAATTGATTTTATGTATTGGACTTTAGAATTAGCATCTTATTTAGAAGACGCTCCTTGGCCAGCTGCCAAAGACGAATTAATAGATTTTGCTATGAGGACAGGTGCTCCGTTAGAAGTAGTAGAAAATCTGCAAGCTATTGAAGATGAAGGGGAGATATATGATAGAATTGAAGAAATTTGGCCAGATTACCCTACAAAAGAAGATTTCTTCTTTAATGAAGACGAATATTAATTCCCACTCTTCTATTTTACCTTTTTTAAGATAAACATTGGTTATAATTCCAACTATTCATCTATTTTTGTTTTCCGAAAATTGATCAAATGCTTGATGGTATACTAAAAAAAATATTTGGCGATAAGAATCAAAAAGATCTCAATGAGCTTTTACCTATTGTAGATCTTACTAATGAAGCATATGAAAAATTGCATGGCATTAGTGATGATGAATTAAGAAACAAAACCAAAGAATTTAAAGACATTATAAGCAATTCCTGTAAATCTTTTAGAGATGAAATAAAAGACTTAAAAAATAATGCAAAGTCTGATGAACTTAATATTTCTGAAAAAGAAGCCATTTATGAAAAAATTGAATCTATACAGAAACAAGAAAATGAATCTATAGAATCCACTCTTTTAGAAATTATGCCAAATGCATTTGCAGTAGTCAAAGAGACTTCTAGAAGATTAGCAGAAAACGGACAACTTAAAGTCATAGCTAATGATAATGATATAGACTTAGCTAATAAATTAGATGCTGTTTCTATAAGTGGTGAGCACGCTATTTGGAAAAATAAATGGGATGCTGCTGGTACAGCAGTTGACTGGTCTATGATTCATTACGATGTTCAATTAATGGGTGGAGCAGCTCTTCATAAAGGTAAAATAGCCGAAATGATGACAGGAGAGGGAAAGACTTTGGTAGCTACTTTACCTGTTTATCTTAACGCATTAGTAGGAAAAGGAGTTCATCTTATTACGGTTAATGATTATCTAGCCAAAAGAGATTCTCAATGGATGGGCCCTATCTATCAATTTCATGGTCTTTCTGTAGATTGTATTGATTTATATCAACCACATTCTCCGGAAAGAATCAAAGCTTACAATGCTGATATTACATTTGGAACAAATAATGAATTTGGATTTGATTATCTAAGGGACAATATGGTCTCTGAAACTGAGGGATTGGTTCAAAGAAAACATCACTATGCAATTATAGATGAGGTTGACTCCGTATTAATTGATGATGCGAGAACACCTTTAATAATATCAGGACCTGTTCCTAAAGGAGATGAGCAGGAATATGTTGGCCTTAAGCCTAAAGTTGAAAAATTAGTTAGTTATCAAAAAAAATTAATTAATGGACTTCTTAATGAAGCCAAAACAAAAATTGCTAAATCAGAGCAAGAGGGAATAGATAAGAAAGAACAAAAAAAATTATTTGAAGAAGGATCATTATCATTATTTAGATCTTTTAGGGGACTCCCAAAAAATAAAGCATTAATTAAATATTTAAGTGAACCAGGTGTTAAAATCCATTTACAAAAAACGGAAAATTTTTATTTACAAGATAATGCTAAAGAAATGCCTAATGCAGACGAGCCATTATACTTTGTAATCGATGAAAAGAATAATACTATTGATTTAACTGAAAAAGGAATTGATTTAATTTCTGGGGAAAATGATCCAGAATTTTATATTTTACCAGATATTGGAGCAAAAGTTGCTGAAATTGAAGAAAATACAGCCGATGCCCAACAAAGAGTAGAGTTAAAAGATCAGATGATGTCTGATTACGCCATCAAGGCTGAAAGAATTCACTCTATGAACCAGCTGCTTAAGGCATATTCTTTATTTGAAAAAGATGTAGAGTATGTCGTAATGGATAATAAAGTTAAAATTGTCGATGAGCAAACAGGAAGAATCATGGACGGAAGAAGGTATTCTGATGGTCTTCATCAAGCTATTGAAGCTAAAGAGAACGTAAAAGTTGAGGCTGCTTCTCAAACTTATGCAACAATAACTCTTCAAAATTATTTTAGAATGTATCACAAGTTAGCTGGTATGACTGGTACAGCTGAAACGGAAGCGAAAGAATTATGGGATATTTACAAGCTTGATGTTGTTGTTGTTAAAACCAATAAGCCAATTGTTAGAAATGATCAAAATGATTTAGTTTATAAAACAGGTAGGGAAAAGTATCAAGCTATCATCCAAGAAATAGAAAATATACGTTCTAAAGGTAGGCCAGTTTTAGTAGGAACTACATCTGTAGAAGTTTCTGAATTATTGTCAAGAATGCTTAAAATTAAAAAATTACCTCATCAGGTATTAAATGCAAAGTTGCATCAAAAAGAGGCAGAAGTAGTGACAGAAGCTGGTAAACCCGGAACTGTAACTATTGCAACAAATATGGCTGGTAGAGGAACAGATATTAAACTTGGAGAAGGAGTAAAAGAGGCTGGAGGCTTAGCAATTATTGGAACAGAAAGACATGATTCAAGAAGAGTTGACCGACAATTAAGAGGGAGAGCTGGAAGGCAAGGAGATCCAGGATCTTCTCAATTTTTTGTTTCTCTTGAAGATAATTTAATGCGACTTTTTGGTTCTGAGAGAATAGCCAAGATGATGGATAGAATGGGTCATCAAGATGGAGAAGTTATTCAGCATTCCATGATTACTAAATCTATTGAAAGGGCTCAGAAGAAAGTGGAGGAAAATAATTTTGGTATTAGAAAAAGACTTTTAGAGTTTGATGATGTAATGAATAGTCAACGTACAGCTATTTATAACAGAAGAAAAAACGCATTGTTTGGAGATAAGTTAGATTTAGACATAGATAATATGATATTTGATATTTCTAATTTAATAGTTGTAAATGCTCAGCAAAACTCTGATTTTGAAGATTTTAAGTATAATATTATTGCCAGTTTTGGGATTGAATCACCATTTTCAGAGAAAGAATTTTTAGAAAAAGACGCCGCTTTATTAACTGAAGAGCTATACAAAGAAGCAAAAGATAAATATCATAGAAAGACTGAGAGAATTAAATCAACTGCATTTCCTGTAATCAAAAATATTTATGAAAATCAGTCAAATAATATTGAAAATATTGTTATTCCATTCACTGATGGAAGAAAGGCTATGAAAATTGTTGCAAAACTTGAAAAAGTTTATGAAACTGAAGGCTCAGAAGCTTTAAAAGCTTTAGAAAGAAATATCACTTTAGCTTTTATTGATAATGAATGGAAAGAACATTTAAGAGAAATGGATTTTCTTAAACAAAGTGTTTATCATGCACAATATGAGCAAAAAGATCCTCTATTAATTTATAAGCTGGAAGGTTACGAACTTTTTCAGAATATGATGGATAAGATGAACAGAGACATAATATCTTTTTTAATGAAATGTCAGTTACACGATCCTAATGAACAAACTGTTTCTTCTGCCCCTTCTCAAAAACCAAGACAAGATTTTAGTAAATTAAAAGCTGGAAGAGAAGATTTAGCTCAAGCTACTCAAATGAATAATGAAATGGCTCAGCAAAATCAATCTCAGCCGGTAAAACATTCACCAGTTATGGTTGCTAAAAAACCAGGAAGAAATGAAAGAGTTAAAATTTTAAATCTTCAAAATGGAGAAACTAAAGAGTTAAAATTTAAACAAGCCGAGCCCTTAATAAATTCTGGAGGATGGCAAATGGTAGAAATTTAATTATTAACCTATTAAATACTAAATTTCAAATAAAAAGAAACAAAACGTTTGAGTTAAATAAAATTTATAAATCAAATTGATTTTTTTTAAACATATTTTTCTTTTTTCTTTTTTTCTTTCTCTTATTCTAAATGCTAATGCCACTTCCTATTATATAAGTACTTCATTAGGAGATGATAATAATTCTGGTCT
>CEOC01067678.1_pt1 | contig 16467 bp, 17 predicted proteins | sample 356191 | NCBI WGS metagenome assembly CEOC01 (sample SAMEA2619952, study PRJEB7988) | marine metagenome | biome: marine biome (ENVO:00000447); feature: deep chlorophyll maximum layer (ENVO:xxxxxxxx); material: "saline water (ENVO:00002010), including plankton (ENVO:xxxxxxxx)" | depth 17 m
ACACATTTACTCATATGTTTAATTTTATGAGCATTAATATAAGCACAGGTAGAACGTATTCCACCTAAATAATCAAGTATGGTATCTTCTAAATGTCCCTTTAATTTAACTTTTATCACTCTACCTTCACTTGAACGATATTTTTCCATTTTACCATAATGTTTTTCCATAGCTAATTGACTACTCATACCATAAAACATTTTATACTTTTGACCATTTTTTTCTTCTACAACTTCACCAGGGTTTTCATAATGTCCAGAAAATACTCCTCCGCACATAACAAAATCTGCTCCACCTCCAAATGCTTTTGACATATCTCCAGGACAAGTAATCCCGCCGTCTCCAATAATAAATCCTCCGCATCCATGAGCAGCATCAGCGCATTCAATAATGGCACTTAATTGAGGAACTCCAACACCAGTTTTTAATCTTGTTAAACAAGCAGAGCCTGGTCCAATACCTACTTTTACTCCATCAACTTTACCATTTATAATTAATTCTTCTACCATTTCTCGAGTGGCAACATTTCCGGCAATAACAATTTTATCGGGAAAACATACGCGAATTTTTTGACAATATCTAACAACATCCTCCATATATCCATTTGCAACATCAACACAAATCCATTTAGCATTCGTTAATTGTACAATGTCATGTAAATTAGACATTTCTCTTTCATCAATACCTGTAGAAATCATAAAAAAATCAGGGTCTAATGTTTTATCGGCTAATCTATTTTGAAAACTTTTCAAATTATAAAATTTATTTAAACAAGTAATCATTTTATGTTTGGATAAAACATCGTAAATTTCAAAGGTTCCAGTAGTATCCATATTTGCTGCAATGATAGGTATACCTTTCCATGTCATAGTGGAATGTGGAAAAGTCATTTGTCTTTCTAAATTAACTTGGCTTCTGGAGGAAATTGTAGTTCTTTTAGGACGAATTAAAACATTATGAAAATCTAATTGTGGAGTTGTAATAATTTTCATTATAATAATTTTATAAAGTAAATTTTAAGTATATTTAAAATATTTAATTTATATATATGGCAAGAGGAAGACGAAGAGGAAGAAAAAAAAGAAGTCGAAGTCGTAGTCGAAGTCGAAGTTCTAATAGATGTAAATCAGGTAAAAGGAAAAATTATATGGGTAAATGTGTAAAAAAAGGTAGAAGAAAAAATAAAAGTTGTGGAACAGGATATAAAAAAGATTGGATGTCAGGAGATTGTGTAAAAAAGAAAAATAAGTTAAGTAGAAAAAAAGGTAAAAAGATTTCAAGTCCTTGGAACTATATTATTTTTGTTTTTACTTTACCATTTTCCTTATTATTTATGAAAAGATTGGGAATTACTGAAGGATTTAAAGTAAGAGAAGGATATCGCGATAGAAAAAAGAGAGAACGTCCACCAAAAGGCACAGGACAAAGTATATTAGCAGCATTAAAAATATTTTTTGGAAGTTTAATAGGTATTATGGCATTAGTATTTATAAGTAGTGGATGGATGCATTTAATACATAACATTGAAAAATACATTCCTTATCCAAATATGAACAATAATGGTGGTTTGCCAGAGTTATTAAGAAAAGTTGGTCAAATAATTCGAGAAAGACCTGTTCAATCAGGCGGCGGAAAAGGACAAAAAGGTGGCGGTTCGCAACCTCGATGGTTTAAAAAAGAAGCATTTTTTGATAGATGGGCTGGAGATGGACCTCCTCCACCAGAATGGTTAAAAAGTATGGAAGATGGTCCTAATGCAATGTCTCGTGGCATAGGTCACTATTTCCAAACATTTAGAGATATACCAATTCTTTTATTACTAATGGAAGGTATTAAACTTATTAAAGAATTTATTCCAAAGAAAGATTCTGGTGCATCAGTAGGAGATTTCTTAGCAGTTGGTCTTTTAGTTCCTGTATTTATGGTATTAATAATATGTTTACATTTAGTTTTTAATATAGGTAGTGTAATAGGTGGAATATTTTATAGACAGGATGAATTTTCCTGGATAACACCTGCCTTAACATGGCCATTTTTGTCACTATTTGGAGTAGCTGGTTCATTATTTATATTTTTATTATTAATGTTAATGCCAAATTACGATAGAGCAAGAGAATGGTTTAAATATTGGGGTCGTTATTACAATATATGGATTTTAATTGTTTTATCTGTAGCATTAAATGATACATTGAAGGTATTTGATGTAGGATTAAACATAAACAGATGGAATATGGATCATAAAATAGCAATTATTCCTACTATAGTTGGATTAGCACTTTGGATTATAAAATGTCTATATGATTTTTTTAATTATCTTTTTTAATTTAAATTAATTTTAAAAAAAATTAATATAAAATCTTATTTATTAGTTATTGTATATACTATGGGAAAAAAAAAGAAAAAAAGAAAACAAGTAAGTGCAAATGGAAAACCATTTGTAAGTGTTTGCACTCCAACATATAATAGACGTAAATTTATTCCTCAATTAATTAAATGTTTTAAACAACAAACATATCCTAAACAATTAATGGAATGGATAGTAATAGACGATGGTGAAGATAGTGTAGAAGATTTATTTAAAGATGTAGAGTGTGTCAAATACTTTAGAGTAGAAGAAAAAATGAAATTAGGTAGAAAAAGAAATTATATGCATGAAAAATCAAAGGGAGAAATAATAGTTTATATGGATGATGATGATTATTACCCTCCTGAAAGAGTAAATCATGCAGTAAATAGATTACGCTCGAGACCAGAAGCATTAGCAGTTGGTAGTAGCATTGTTTATATTTACTTTAATGATTTAGATAAAATATATCAATTCGGACCTTATGGTGCGCAACACGCAACAGCAGGAACATTTGCTTTTAAACGAAAATTATTAGAACAAACACGCTATGATGATGATGCTGAATTAGCAGAAGAAAAGAAATTTTTAAAAAATTATTCAATACCTTTAGTTCAATTAGATCCCAAAAAATCAATATTAGTGTTTGCTCATCAAGATAATACTTTTGATAAACGAAGGTTATTACCAGGTCATCCAAATTTTGTAAGGGAAACCAATATGAAACCAAAAATGTTAATTAAGGATAAAGAAATGAGAGAATTTTATATGAATGCTTAATATTATATTATAATATCAAATTATATTATATTATATAATATGGATAATATACCTATAGCACAAGAGGTAGTACCCATTAATAATAATAATAATAATAATATTCCAATGGCGCGTGAAGTGAACCCACCTCCTGTATCAATATTTGATTTAATACAGGGTAGAAGATATATTATAACAAATAGAAGAGTAGATGCTTTACATATACGAAATCAACCACATTTTAATAGTTATGATGAAGGAACACATAGTTTTATTGGTACTTTTTTGTTTTTAACAAAACCTACAGGTCAATATAATTATAACAGTTACCACCCAATAAATTTTTTTAATGATTTAGAAAGAGACCCTAATGATGAAACTGAAATTAGCCCATACAGTAACCAAACACTTTCGCCCCTTTTTAGAGATTCTTCTTTGTTAATGAATCAAAGTAATGTTTATCCAATATTTCATTATGAGCAAGGTTTAACAGAAGCACAATTGCAAGATTTAACATTACAAGCAGAATTTAATTGGATAAGAGGTGATTTATATCGAAGTGGTGGTGGACCAGGATTTAGTGAAAAACCTGGCGTAAAATTAATTCAAAATTTTAATGGTAGAATTATGCCTGCTTTAACAGGTGAGCACACTCATTATGCCCCCGAAACAATACAATCATGGAGAGAACGGGTATTTAATAAAATTCCTCAAGAACCAGTCCCCGGTTTATTATATTATGGTTATGATGAACATAGTGATTTATATAAAGGTTATAGTCGTTGGGGCGGTCATATGCCTAATGCAGCATATACTGAAGAAAGAAATTTTAAATACAGTATGGTTAAACAATGGAAAACACAGTGGTATATACAAAATCCGGCCGGAAATTATAATAGAAATCATGGATTTTCTGGAGGACTTCCTCAAGCAGCAAAAGATGCTGGATATACATCATTTGCTGAAACATATTTTAATCAACCAGAACTCCTTAGTAATCCTAATATTGGATTAACACGTATGCAAAGCAACTTATTGAGATATAATTTAATGATAGTTTTTCCACGATATTGGTCATTTACATATAATCCAGAGCATTGGCGTCAACAGAATGCTGAGGAAGGAATATTGGTAGATAGAATAAGACGTGGTGCCATACCTGTACGACCGGGAGCGAGAAGAAGACCACGAAGAGAAAGGACAACAAGAAGAACTTTAGATGGTGGAAAACGTAAGAAAACAAAAAGACGAAAACGAAAAAAAAAATTAAAAAGAAAAAAGTAAAATATAATATTAAGTAATATTATATGTTAGGTTGGTTAAAAGTAATCAGAAAAAAGTTTAACAAGATGTCATCTATTAAACAATTTATGGTAGCCGCAGTAATAATAATATCTGTAAGATATATTTTAAAAACGCTTATATACACAAATAATCTTTTTAGTTATTTAGAGGGACTTGAAAATCCTACAAATGCAATTTACTTTCATATGAATGGTTGTGGTCATTGTAAAAATTTTTCTCCAATTTGGGAGGAATTTACAAGTAATTACAAAGGTCCAGTTAAATTACAAAAAATGGAAAGAGCAGAAGCAGGAGATGATTTACTAAAAAAATATGGTGTTGAAGGATTTCCAACAGTAGTAAAAGTAGATGAAAATGGTAAATATGAAACGTTTAATGGTGAGAGAACAATTGATGGATTAAAAAAATTTATTGGTCAATAATATTATCTAAAAATCTATAAATTCTATTTATATCTAATTTATTGATTTCATAATTATTATTTTCAAAAAGTTCGTTTATATCTTCTAAGGTATATTTTTCTTTTAAATAACAAAAATAAGAAAACATATCTTTAATATCCATATTAAGTTGCTTACATAAATTTTGTATAAACAAACTATTATTATATTCTGTTGAATATTTGGTCAATACTTTTGTGAATCTAACAGTATCTGGGTTATACTCTATTTTATCATTATTATATTTATGATACAAGTGATTATTGTAAAAAGTTTTAATTAAAGAACTCATTTCATTAAAAATCCATATTTGTTTTTGAAAGGTAATTCTATCAATGTAATCTGAAAAACATATATTTTTTAATATTTCATTATAAAATGGTATTGATTTATTTTTATCAATATGTTGTATTACATCTATAATATTTTCATGAAATAATAAACCTACACTTGTTCTATCAGTTTCATTCATTAATTCCATATGAGAATCAAGGGAATAGTAATTATTCAATAATTTTCTAATTATATCTTTGACATCTTCGTTATAATTTTTTTGTTGAAACATATTTTGTATTAATTGATTTTTTAAAATACTTTCTCCATTTTGATAAATATCATAAATAGATTTTAATTTTCGTAAATCTCCTTGAATAAATGTAGTCATTTTTTCTTTTAATTTATTTTCTAATTTTGGCATTAATAAATTTAATATATTATCTATTTGTTCATTTGTAGGAGTTTTTAATTCTATATTTGAACATATTTTTATCATTTCTTTTATTTTTTTATCAATATGATAATTTCCTATACAAATAATTGGAATCATAGTTATTTCTTCTTTTTTTTGTTTTTTTGTTTTTTTAGGTCTTATAAGTTTAATCAATGTATTAATACCTCCTTTATCTCCACTATTCATACCATCTATTTCGTCCATTATTATTGCTATTTTTTTTGTTTTTTTTTGTAACAAACTTAATACATTTTTATCACTCATATTATGTTTTGTAATCTTATCAATTATCGTTTTATTTCTTACATCACCTGCATCATATTTTATAATATCATAATTTAATTTTTTTAATATTTTATAAACAAATACAGATTTACCTGTTCCTGGAGATCCATAAACATATATTCCTCTTTTTGTTAAAAGATTTTTTTTATTTTGTTCAAAATTAGTTAAACAATCAATTAATTTTTTTTCAGACGATTCTCTATCTAATAATAAATTAAAATTTAATTTGTCCATTTATTAGATATTAACTTTATTTTTTTAAATACTAATTTATTTTTTTTCATATGATTTTCTATGATTTTTTTACATTTAGGAGATTCAAATACAAAACAAGTTAAATATCTTAGTAGTTCTATCTTACGTGGAAAAATTTTATCTTTATATATTATTTTCTTGTTTTTTATAAAATAAGCAAATTTAATATCAATGTATTTTTCAAATATAAAATTCATATCATTTCTTAATAAAAATCTGAAATAAGATTGTTTTATTTTTTCTTTATTCTTATTTTTTAACAAATAATATTTATTAAAAAAAGATTTATTACATTTTGCTAAATTTTTTAATGAAATAAAGCTAAATATCTCTCCAACTAAAACTTCTGGAAGAAAATTTATTTTCATTTGATATAAACAATTATTTTATATCAAATTAACATAATCCTTGATTTGTAATTCCATCCCATTCAACACCACAACCTTTTGCCCATTGACACTTTGCTTTACGAGTTTTATGTTTATTGTCAAAATTGACATTTTGACATCCTGTTCCTTGTGTTCCAAGTCCTTTAACATTTTTGCATATTCTTTCACCATCGGTATTTATTAATTTAAAATAATCAGGACAATTTCCTATTTCAGGGGGAAATTCCATTGCAGCTTTTGATTTTGTCATTAATACACCAACAACAGACATTATTAATATAAATAAAACAATTGCAATCATTAAAACATTTTTTTGAAAAGTCATATATATAATTTTAAAATATAATATTTTTTTATATATTTAATATAAAATGAATGCTAATGGGAGAGTTAATATATTAGATAATACTAACAATAATGTTTTTCATTTATATGATAAAATACCAATTAGTGAGAAAACAACAAACTATAGAGATGCTTTAACTGGTAATATGGAATCTAATTTGTTATCTAAAACATTTTTTTCTTCAGGTAATATTCTTATCATACAACACGGTATTATTGCTGGAGTATATCATAAATCTCAAGGTGAATTTAATGTAGGTTATCAAAATCAAGATACATTGAAAATTATTATGAGAAGTATATTTTTGCAACATTCTAAAAATAGAATGGATAATATAACACAACAAGTCGAAGAGTTAAATAAATTAGTTTTAGATTATTGTATTCCTCAAATATGTAGTGAAGCTAAAGGATATATGAAATATAAAAGAGACGTAAGTACTTTAGCTGTTCCTCTTTCACGTGCCGTTTCAACATATTCATCAAATGTTTTAGAATTAAAAAAATTTTTTCCTGATAATTAGTTAAATAAATATTATTTAATTATAATAGTTATTTAATAATGGATGAAAATAAGTTAAATTATTATAAAAATATATTCGGAAATATGTGTTCCATAAGAGAATATAACAATTTTGCAAATATTTGTGTTTATGTAAAAAATATAAATGTAAAATTTATAAAAAATATTTTTGATGATTTTATAGAATATATGAAATATATCGTAAATAAAGGTTTAGAAGTTTCAAAAAATTTTAATAATGATCAATTTTGCGTCCATGTTTATTTAGAAGGAGCTACTCTCAAAAATTTTTCAATACCTTTATTTAAGAAAATTAATAAAATATTTATGGAAGGTACTGAAGATATATTGAACACCTTGTATGTATATAATAATAATCCTGTTTGTATTAAAATTATTCAATTAGTAAAACAAATTATGGATAAAGATACACGAAAAAAAATTGTAATAATTAAACAATAAATTTTATTATGAATTATTTCTTTTTAATTTTCTTTTTTTTTTTACTTTTAATTCCTGTTGCTCTTTCTAATCTTTCAATTTGATAATTTTTGTATATTTCAGTTAAATTATCTAATTCTTTAATCCACATCTCTTCAATTGTTGTTTTCTTTATTATTTCAAGTTCATTTTCTTTTTCTTCTTTTAACTTTAATAATTTTTCGAAATTTTCTTCTTCTACACTATCAATTGTCATTGTTCTTAAATATTTATATTCCTCATCATTGTCTATAATATCATATCCCTTTTGTTTTAACATACTGATTACTTCTTGTTTTTTCTTTTTTCTTAAAATAAGTGTTGGTGGTTCAACAATTTGCTCTTGAATAAATTTTGCTTTATTACTGATTAATTTAACCTCTCTTTCTAATGAATCAATCATATATTTTTTTCTTAGTTCATACGTTTTATAACGAACTGGAAAATATTTATCAATAATATCATAAACGGTATTATATTTTTTTAATTTTTGATTTTCATCAAATAAATACATATTTGTAGTAGATTTCGTAGTAGTTAATCCAAATGTTTTTTCAATCATATCTATATTATTATCAACCTTCTTGGAAATTAAACTGGGCAATACACCGAGATGTAATTTTATTGTGAATTCAATACTTGTATCAGTACAACTATCTTTATAAGATTTAATAATAGGTTTCTTTTTCTTACCTTTTGCATTTTTATCTTCCATTAATTTTTCTAAAAATGTTTTATATGGTGTTGTCCAAGTTCCGATAGGCAATTCAGTAATTTTGATTGTATCATAACTATTTACAAGTTCATATTTACCTTTAAATAAATATTTTTGTCCATCATTTAATTTTATAATATCTCCTTTAAATCCTTCATAATATGGTCTAATTTTAATAATTTTATCTCCTTTTTTCAACTTATTTTTACAATATTTAATAATTTGAATTACATTGTAACTTAACCCTTCATAACTAAAACCAGTTCCAATACCTTTTCCTCCATTTACTAAAATCATAGGAATTATTGGAGCATAATATTCGGGCTCTACTTTTGTTCCATCATCATCTAAATAATTTAATACAGCCTCATCTTGTTTGGGAAATATTGCTCTTGTGATTTTATTTAATTTTGTAAAGATATATCTTTCACTTGCTGAATCTTTACCCCCTTCTAATCTTGTACCAAACTGACCTAATGGTAATAATGTATTAATATTATTTGAACCAACATATTCTTGAGCTAATCCAACAATTGCTTTATTTAAACTCATTTCACCATGATGATAACACGAATGCTCACTTACATAACCAGCAAATTGTGCTACTTTAATTTCATTAACTAAATTTTTCTTAAAAGCAGAAAATATAATTTTTCTTAAACTTGTTTTAAAACCATCTATCAGGTTTGGTATACTTCTTTCACAATCATATTTTGAAAAGTGAATCATTTCTCTGTCTGTAAAATCTTCAAATCTAACTCTATTATTTGATGGATTTAATACTGCATCCTTATCATAATTTGCTAACCAATCTTTTCTGTCATCAGCTCGAAGTTTATTAAATACTTTGTCTATAGCGTTATCACTATCTTGACCATTGTATTCAAACATAATTAATTTTTTCTTTGCAAAATATTCTTTAAATTCTTTGGCTGTACTCGTTCCAAGACCTTTATAATATTTAATTTTCCATCCTTTTCCATTATCATTATTTTCTTTCCAATTTTGATATGCACTTTCACTATAAAATGATTTTGTTTGCTTACCTTTTGTTGCTTTTAGAATAGGAGTATTCATAAATCCCAGAAAATTGGGAATTTTAATTAAATCGTGCCATTGAGAATGAAACATATTAATACATAATCCTTTGATATGACTTCCATCTAAATCTTGGTCCGTCATAAATAATAATTTTCCATATCTTAATTGTTTTTTTGCATCTTCTTCAGTATAAGATTTACCTGTTGTTAATCCTACAATTTTCTTTATATTTGCAATCTCTGCATTAGCATTAATTTTATTTTGTGCTGCATCTAATGTATTCATTAATTTACCTTTTAAAGGAAAGACACCAAATTTATCTCTATCTTCTTTACTCAATCCTGATACAATTCCTGATTTTGCTGAATCTCCCTCACACAAAATAAGAGTGCATTGTGATGACCTTGTTCCTCCTGCCCAATTTGCCCCCATATATTTTGGAATTCCTCTGATTGATTTTGTCTTACGACCGTCTGATTTTTTTGCTGCTTTTGTATCTTTAATTTCATTTGATGCTATAGCACTATCCATTACTCCCATTTTTGCTAACTTGTCAATAAATTTATCACTTACTTCACATTTTGAACCAAATTTTGATTGAGGAGTATTCATACATTCCTTTGTTTGACTGTCAAAACTTGGATTCTCAATTACACAATTTACAAACAACATTAATTGTTCCTTAATTGTTGCTGGTTTTACTTTTACCTTTTTCTTTTTCTCAATATAAGCAATCATTTTCTTCACAATTTGATTTAAGATATAAATAACATGCTTTCCTCCTTTTGCAGTATTAATTCCATTTACATAAGATACTTGAGTAAATTCATCTAATGGACTCAAACATGCTCCAATTTCCCATCTTTTATTTGGAGATTCAAACACTCTTTTTGCTTCTGTTTTATCTCCAATATAAACATCCATATATTGCTCAAAACTTTTATTTGGAACTGGTTTATTATTAAACCTTACACGAATTGATTTTTCTGTTACTACTCCAATATCATATGTTCTTTTCTTGAAAAGATTAAACATATCATCAGTTAATTTTTCTAAACCAAAACGCTCATAATCTGGTAACCAAGATACTTTTGTATATGGTTTTGCTGTACTTTTTCTAATTGTTGGTTTTAAAATATCAGTTAAATTATTTTCAAATCTTTGTTTATATTTTTTACCACGGATATGATCTACTGTTTCAATCTCACCCCATTTAGAATAAATCAACACTAATTTAAATCCAAAACCATTTTTTCCTCCCACAATCTTTTTCTCATCTTTGTTATAATTTGTAGATGTTCTTAAATGACCGAAAATCATTTCAGGAATCCATAAATCGTTATCAGGATGCTTTGCTACATCTACACCATTTCCATCATTCATCATTGTAATAACACCTGTTTCTTTATCCACTGTAATATCAATATTTCTTACAGGAATTATTTTCTTTTCTTTATTGATAATTTTTTGCATTAATCTTACTGCATGGTCTCTACAATTTACAATACCTTCATCAAAACATTTATATAATCCTCCAATAAAATCATATTCTTTGTGTTTCATATTATCATTCTCATCCAAACACCAATTTTTTACCTTGTCTGATTCAATTGAACCAATATATGTATCAGGTGCATCTAAAATATGTTCAATATCAGTTTTTTCTTGATAAGTAAGGGCAAGCTCTGCGGAACTCGTAGACATCTCGATTCAATAATAACCATTATTTTATTTAAATTGTTTTCAATTTTAATTAATATAAATACTTATTAATATTAATTATATCTATATCCCAATAAATACCATACCCATTCAACCCATGTTCTTCCACCTACCTTCTCATATTCAAGATTTAATCTTTCTTCCGCTTCTTTTAATAATCTTTCTAAATCTTTTACTTCTTCTTTTGCTATCCATAATTTATCATTGTGATTAAATCTTCTTTTACTCATATAATTACTTTCTACTTTTTTTTCTACGAGTTTTCTTATTTCTACGACGTCTTTTTCTTTTTGTTTTTTTACGACGCCTTTTACGTGTTTTCTTTCTTCTTCCGCCTTTCATTGAATCCTGTGCATCTTTTATCATTTGATAATATTGTTTTAATTGTCTTACTGCTTTTACTTCTGGAATAATAGACCGCGACATTTAATATATAATTATAAAATATTCTATATTAAATTAATTAGCGTTTTCTCTTCATCTTTCTCTTTCTTTTTCTCTTTCTTGTTTTACTCTTCTTGCGCGTCTTGGAACCAATCTTTACAGCTCCAAATCTACCCTTCTTTGTTGTGTATCCTGCTTTTCTAAGTTGAGCTAAAAGTTTGCCCTTTTTAGAACTCTTTGCCTTTGAAACAATACGTCCATTTTTGTTGTACTTTAAATCGGCTTTTGTAAGAGCATCACCACCTTGTCTTTTAGTTTTTCCGTACCCAGTTTTAAATGCAGTTCCATTCATAACCTGTGCTCTTGATCCAACTAAAGTTTTATAGCCAGCTTTGCCGCCAACCATTCTTTTACTTTTTCTGGTATATCTAACCATTATATATTTAATCAAGATAAAAAATTTGAACGCAAATTAAGATATTCATATAATTATTGTCTAAATGTTGTATTTATTTGAAATCTTATGCTGAAAATAATTCCCTTAAAAATTTTTTGGAGAGAAAATTACCTTTATCTTTATTCTCTAAAAATAATTATACAAAATTATGATTACATCTCATAAAATTCAATGAAGGACATATAAAGTAAAGATATTGAATATTGCATTTTTCACATAGATTATCAAATACATTAAAAACCAATGGATGCTGTCTATACTTTATAAAATTAACCAAATTGATATCAAATAAATTATTATAAAATTTATTTATTTTTTCTATTTTAAAAACATCTTCATTAGGAAGAAATTCTATAATTTCTTTTATTATTACTTCGTCCAATTTATTCATATATAATGATATTTATAATTAATTTTCCCAATATGATAACAATATATATCCATCCTTAATATATTCATATGGTATTACATTGCTTACATATTTATAAAAATATTGTTTGCTTACTGTAAGTGGTTTATTTTTCTTATTTGAATATTTACAATATAATACATATGAATCATAAAGTAATATATTTTTTGTTAAAACTTTATTGAATTTATTTGTAAAAGCTTCTAAAATATCATCTTGCTTTGACCACATTTTACATTTTATACCTAATAAAAATTTGTCATCATTTATTTTAATGTCATCACAAAAATATTCTATCATATCTTTTAAATTTTCTTCACTAAAGTTTGTATCATAATTATTTAAATTCTCAAGCCAATTCAATAAAAGAGTATGCATTTCACTTATTTCTATTTCATCATTTTCATCAAGTGTTATTTTATTTTGCCAAAATTTCTTAAATAATTTTACTTTATTGAGATAAGAACTTTTAATTCCTAAAAATTGTATATTATTATTATTCTGACTTTTATAAATTAAAGCATTTCTTGATATTTTATCAAATTCACTTTTCAAAATAGTATTTGGAATATTTTTATTTTTTAAATATATTTTCCATAAAAAAAACAAATCATTCATACTAATTTTATCATCATCACTACCTTTATTAATCATAACATCGAAAAAATCCATTATACATTTTCCTTTTGTATTATTTTTTAAATAAAAAATTTTATTTTTGAATTGATTATTTCTTTGTATTGCATAATTATCAGCATTAATATATCGTGTTGAATAATGTGTACATACAACTAAAATATTAAATAAATTTTCCTTTATAAAAGGTAGCCAAAATGATTTATTCCTTATTGTTTTGTTAAAATAAATTATTCGACTTTTATCGTAATCTTCACCACGATATCTATATCTTATCGACGATGATATATTTAATTTATTACCAAAATAATACTGAGATATATTTTCAATTGTATCAAAAAATATTTTACTTTCTATTGGTACAAAATAATGTAAATTTATTTTTTTATTCAATATATTATCACCAATTAAAGCCATAAAGTGTTTAACATCTTCTTTTGTATCAAATAATACCGGTGTAAAAAAATTAATAATATGTTGAACAGTATAAGACTCCGGTATAGTAGGAAAAATATTTTTTTCCTTTATTTTTTTTATTATTGTATCCTTTATTTTTTGTTTAAGACCTAAAAGTGTTTCTTTTGATGTTATATCAGTTAATATTCTCATCCATAAATCATCTTCATTAATTGTTACATAATTTTCTCCATCATAAAAAATAAATATATCTGTATTTTTAATATAAAAATATTGTTTTTCTGGATTTGTTAAAAAATCATTAATATATTTATTACTTTCTTTTTCTAAAAATAAATTCTTTTTTTCTTGGTCATCGAATTTTTTTAATAATCCAGGCAGTTGTTCGTTTATATAAAAATCCATTTTTTTTAATGTTCCAGGAGATGATTTATATAAATCATACAATTCACCAACTTTGCATAAAATGCTTTCCATTTAATACATAACTAAAAATATATTTTTAAGTTATTTATAAAATATACGAAAGTTTAAGTTTTTTGTAATATATATTTATGATTTAAAACATCTTTTATAGAATATCTCTGATAAGGATTTTTTACTAACATATTAGAAAGTAAATCTAAAACATCTTCATCTTCAATCAACATATTATTTTCGATATCATCAAAATTATTATACTTTTTTATATTTTTATAATATGTTTTCCAACCATTTCCAAATATATCAAATTTTTGAAATAATATAGTTAATAGTATTCCTAAAGACCATATATCTGAATTATGATAATATCTTTTATGTAATATTATTTCAGGTGCACAATATCCTGGTGTTCCAACATAATTATGTAATTTATTATTAAGCTTATTTATTTTTTCACAAAATGCTAAATCAATTATTTTAATTCTAACTGGTTTTGTTTTTTTAATAATTATATTTTCAAGTTTAATATCTAAATGAACATAATTATGACTAAATAAATAATCTAATCCTGTAGCTATTTCTAAAATTATTTTTGATATTGTATTACTATCGAGGGAAAACAATGGTTCTTTTATCATTTGAAATAAATCTACTCCATCAATATAACGATATAACAAATATACGTTATTATTAGTTACTAATTTGTTATAAAATACAGGAAAATGAATTTCATAACTCATTAATTTTAAAAGTTTAATTTCATTTTTAACATAGTTTTTTTCACTTTTTTTAATTTTTTTACAAGTAATATCTATTGAATTTATACGTATTTTAAAAGCCTGCGCTGATGCACCATACCCAAGAAGAACATTATTATAATCTTTTTCATCAAAATCACTTTTTCTCATTTTTTTTATATTTTTTTTTATTGAATTTGTAAATTCTTTTGATTTTTTTTTATCTATTTCAAAAGCAGTATTAACTACCCTTTTAGACATACAACATTTAAACATTATTTTTTTATTATAATATACTCTATTTTCTTATTTTAAACGCATAAGTATTTAAAGATTTAAAAATTTAAATTATATATATGACATCACATTCTACAAAATATGTTTTAGAAATGAAAACTGTACAAATCGCACCTGTTAGAACATTGATGACTGCACTTAAAGATATATTGTTAGAAACTAATATTGTATTTTCACAAGATTATACCGATCAAAATGGTAATCATGTTCCTGCTGGTATAAGAATTATTAATATGGATAAATCTCATACAATTCTTGCTCATTTATTTTTAGATGCATTAAAATTTGAACATTTTTATTGTAAATATCCAAAAATAATTATTGGTGTTAATATGTTTCATCTATTTAAATTAATTAATACTATTGATAATGATGATACTTTAACTATTTATATTGAAGAAAAAGATTATAGTGAAGGAATTGTTGAATATCTTGGATTAAAATTTGAGAATGGTGATATTAAACAAATGAAAATTCAAAAATTAAAGTTAATTGAACCAGACGAGGAAGAATTAGATATGCCATCTGTTAAATTCTCTTCTGTTATTAATTTACCAGCAACTGATTTTCAAAAAATAATCAGGGACCTTAGTAATATTTCCGAAAGACTTGAAATTAAATCTATTGGTAGTGAATTAGTATTTGCATGCGTTGGTCCTTTTGCTACTGCACAAATTAATAGAACTGAATCAGATGGAGTTACTGAATTTGTTAAAAAAACCGACGATACTGAAGTTATTCAAGGAGAATTTAGTTTGAAAAATCTGTCTTATTTCATCAAATGCACTAACTTGTGCAACAATATTGAGATGTTCCTTGAGAATGACCTTCCATTGGTTGTCAAATATTCAGTAGCAAGTCTTGGAGAGATTAAATTATGTCTCGCTCCATTACCAGCTAATTAAATTTATTTTATTACTATAATCTATTAAAAAGATAAATATAAAATAATAAAATGATATTAAAAGTAATTTTATTATTAACGAATATAATTTCTGTTTCTTCGACAAGTTGGTGTGATGATTCTCCTATGCAAATGTGTTTCATGGGATGTGCGCAACCAAGCTGTCCAAGTAATCAATGTGCTTATAGAGAAGGTAATTGTTGTAATTATAATTGTAAAAGTTTTAAATGTCAGTGTAGATTAGGTTATAGAAATGGTGCTAAATCAAGTGACCCTGAATTATGTATGGGTCCATTTGAAAGAGGTAAAAGACCTTGTTATCCTACTCCATGTAATCCAGATTGGACACCTTGTGTAAAAGAAAGGACAACAACATCTACTCAATCTAATAATCAAGTTGTTGAATGTAACCGATGGATAAATAAAACGAATTGGACTCAAAAAACGAATTGGACTCAAAAAACGAATTG
>CEOC01168970.1_pt1 | contig 16442 bp, 12 predicted proteins | sample 356191 | NCBI WGS metagenome assembly CEOC01 (sample SAMEA2619952, study PRJEB7988) | marine metagenome | biome: marine biome (ENVO:00000447); feature: deep chlorophyll maximum layer (ENVO:xxxxxxxx); material: "saline water (ENVO:00002010), including plankton (ENVO:xxxxxxxx)" | depth 17 m
ATAGCTTCTTTTGCATTTAATGAGAAAAAAGCTGTTTTAGATGGTAATGTCTTTAGATTGTTAAGCAGATATTATGGCGTATTGGTTCCCATTGATAGTGTAAAAGGCAAAAAAATCTTTAACTCACTAGCTTATAAAAATTTGCCCAAATCAAATTATGCAACTTATAATCAGTCTATAATGGAATTTGGTGCGCTTCAATGCAAACCATCAAATCCAGACTGTGAAATTTGCCCTCTTAATATAAAATGTTGGGCTTTTATAAATTTAAAAACAAAAGATCTTCCTTGTAAAGAGAAAAAAATTAAAGTAAGATTACGGTATTTCAATTTTGTAATTATTCAGGACAATAAATCAGTTATTATGGAAAAACGTCTTAGTAAAGATATTTGGAGAAACCTATACCAATTTCCACTTTTTGAGACTGCTAATGAAAACTTTGAACCTCCAAAAAATTTAGTTCAAAATTATAGTCTTATAAAAAAAACAAAAGCAGTTCATAAGCTAACTCATCAAAAATTAAATATCGTTTTCTGGCATTTTAAATGCAAAAAAAATCTTGTTGAAAAAGATCAGATGGTAGTTAAACTAAAAAATATATTAAAGTATCCTGTTCCAAAAATTGTTGAAAATTATATAGTTGAAAATATAACAAATGGTAGATAATTATTAGATTTGGGTATATAAAAAAATATGTCAGGAAGTGTAAATAAAGTAATCCTAGTTGGGAACTTAGGTAAAGATCCAGAAGTTAGACATTTAGAAAATGGTGCTGCTGTTGCAAATTTTTCAATCGCAACTTCTGAAACATATAAAGACAGAAAAACTGGTGAAAAAGTCTCTCAAACAGAATGGCACAATATTGTAGCATGGAGAGGTTTGGCAGAAATAGCAGAACGTTATTTAAAAAAAGGACATAAAGTATATATTGAGGGAAAATTAAAAACAAGATCTTGGCAGGATCAAGATGGTAATAATAGGTATTCAACAGAAGTAATTACTGATAATCTTACTATGCTAGGCAATAGTAACTCTAATGATTCAAAAAGTAATTTTGAAGAACAACAGTCCGCTAAAAATGATTCAAAAAAATCTCCAGAAAAAGAATTTTCTGCACCTGGAGAAGATGATGATCTCCCATTTTAAAGTATAAACTTGTTACTCCAAAATAACTTAATCAATTCTCTTTCCACTATAGATAATTCTGATTTTAATTATTGGTTATTCCTTTTATTAATATTTTTTCTAATATTACTTTCTGCATTTTTATCAGGTTCTGAAGTGGCCATTTTTGGACTTTCAAATACTCAAAAGGAAACGTTAGTTAACGAGGAACTAAATAAAAATAGCCAACGAATCATTAAGTTAATAGCTGATCCAAAAAAACTGTTAGCCACTATCCTAATTGGGAATAATTTAGTAAATGTTGCCATAGTTATCGTTTCATCATTAATGATGAATCATATTTTTGAAAGTTATACATTAAGCCCCCTGCTAAAATTTATTATTCAAGTAGTAATCGTTACCTTCTTTATTTTATTATTTGGAGAAGTTATTCCAAAAGTCTACGCAAATAATTATAATTTAAAGTTTTCAAAATTAATGGCTTTACCAATTTCAATTTTAAAAATTCTTTTCAATCCTCTTAGTAATCTACTGATTTCAAGTACTTCTATAATTGATAAAAAAATTGATAAAAAAATTGAACTTTTAAATGCAGACGAACTTGAATATGCTTTGGATTTAACTAAGGACAGTGTTGATAATAAAGAAGAAAAAAAAATATTAGAGGGTATAGTAAAATTTGGAAATACAGATGTAAAACAAATAATGACTCCTCGAACAGATGTTGTCGCTTTTCAAAATGATTTAGATTATAAATCTTTAATTAACGATCTTAAAGCAGTGAAATTCTCAAGAATTCCTGTATATGAGGATAGTTTTGATAAAATAAAAGGGATTCTTTACGTTAAAGATTTAATTGGTAAAATTAAAGAACCTGCAAATTACCAATGGAATAAATTACTAAGAGACGCAAAGTTTGTTCCGGAAAATAAGAAACTAGATGATTTACTTAAAGAATTTCAGGAAGAAAAAACACATATTGCAATTGTTGTAGATGAATATGGAGGTTCATCAGGAATAGTCTCCTTGGAAGATGTCCTAGAAGAAATTGTAGGAGACATCACCGATGAATTTGATGAAAAAGATGTTACATTTTTAAAAATAGATGAAAAAAATTATTTATTTGACGGAAAAACTCCCTTAATAGATTTTTATAAAATCCTAAATATCAATGGTCAAAAATTCGAAGTTTCTAAAGGGGAGTCTGACACGCTTGCAGGCTTCTGTATTGAAAATGCTGGGAAGATTTTATTGAAAAATGAAAAAATAATATTTGAAAACTACACTTTCACAGTTGAAGCTTCTGATAAAAGAAGAATTAAAAAAATAAAAATTAAGATTGATTAAATTTTTCAAATACTTTACAACTATTGGATTCTTGTTTTTCTTAGGAAGCTGCTCTCAAGAAGCTTCATTCCCCAAACCTAAAAGTTATTTAAGGATTGACTTCCCTAAAAAAGAGTATTATAAAATTAAAGATACTTGCTCCTTTATTTTTAAAATCCCGAATTATTCATCATGGGAACAGAAATTTAAAAACTATCCAAACTGCAATAAAACCATAATATTTCCTGAATTTAAAGCAGAGGTTTTATGTGATTATATTTCTTTAAATAATAACTTATTTGAAATTTCAGAAGAGTTTAGAAAGATGGTTTATGAACACAGTTTTAAATCCTCTGCCATAATTGAAAGGACATGGGAAAGTGAAATAAATAAAGTTTATGCTCTAGCTTATGAAATTAAAGGAAATACCGCATGTAACTATGCATTTACAATTACTGATAGTGTGAGTCATTTTTTTTCTGGACAACTACTTTTTCAGACAAAACCTAACTATGATTCCCTACAACCAAGCATTTTTTTCTTAAAAAGTGATATAGAAAATATGATATCTTCTTTCAGATGGGTTAACTAAATGCTTGTATTCCAGTAATATCCATCCCTGTAATAAGAAGATGAATATCATGAGTACCTTCATAAGTAACTACCGACTCTAAATTAGCCATGTGTCTCATTACGGAATACTCATTCATTATTCCCATAGCTCCATGGATTTGTCTGGCTTCTCTTGCAACTTTTAAAGCCATATCAACATTATTTCTCTTAGCCATTGAAATTTGAGCGGTAGTTGCCCTGTCCTCATTTTTAAGTTGCCCTAGGCGATATGTTAAAAGTTGAGCTTTAGTAATTTCTGTAATCATTTCAGCTAATTTTTTCTGAATTAGTTGAAAGCTAGCTATGGGCTTACCAAATTGAATTCTTTCTTTAGAATATCTTAATGCAGAGTCATAACAATCCATAGCCGCTCCAATTGCTCCCCAAGCAATTCCATATCTTGCAGAATCTAAACAAGATAATGGAGCCCCAAGACCATCTTTATTAGGTAAAATATTTTCCTTAGGCACTCTAACATTATTAAAGATAAGTTCCCCAGTTGAAGATGCTCTTAAAGAGTGTTTACCATGCATTTCGGGAGTATCAAATCCTTCCATTCCTCTTTCAACAATGAGACCTTTAATTCTATTATTTGAATCTTTTGCCCAAACGATAGCAATGTCTGCAAATGGTGCATTTGAAATCCACATCTTAGCACCATTAAGTATTAAATGATCTCCATCTTCTGTGAAATTTGTAATCATTCCTCCAGGGTTGGATCCGAAATCAGGTTCAGTTAAACCAAAACAACCAATCATTTCGCCAGTTGCTAGCTTAGGTAAATATTTTTTCTTTTGGACTTCATTACCAAATTTCCAAATAGGGTACATCACTAATGAGCTTTGAACAGATGATGTAGATCTTAGCCCTGAATCACATCTTTCTAATTCTTGCATTATAAGACCATAGGAAATTTGATCTAATCCCGCACCACCATATTCTTCAGGAATGTATGGTCCAAAACCACCAATTGATGCTAACCCTTCCAAAATTTGATTTGGGAATTCAGCCTTTTCATAATATTCTTCAATGATTGGCGAAACCTCTTTCTTTACCCATGCTCTAGCAGAGTCTCTAATTAACTTATGCTCATCAGAGAGCAATTCATCCATAAGATAATAGTCGTGGGCTTGAAACTGATCTTTACTCATAATACAATTTTTAGCAAATGTATAGGTAATTAAAAATATAGTACAATATGTTAATGCATTTTTTTAAAATAGTTGTGTGGACAATTAAGTAATAGTATTTTTAATAACAAAAAGTATATTTTTGATTTAAAAAAAATTGATTCCACAGGAAACCATAGCCAAGATTTTTGATTCAGCTGATATTGTTGAAGTTATTGGAGATTTCATTAATCTAAAAAAATCTGGATCTAACTTTAAAGGCTTGAGTCCTTTTGCTAATGAGAAAACACCTTCATTCATGGTTTCTCCAGGAAAAAGAATTTTCAAAGACTTTAGTTCAGGCAAAGGTGGCAATGTAGTAACATTTCTCATGGAACACGATCATCTTTCCTATCCTGAGGCTCTAAGATGGTTGGCTAATAAATACAATATTGAGATAGTTGAAAAAGAAGAAACTGAAGATCAATTAAAAGTAAAACATCAAAGAGAAGCTCTTTATCTTGCACATCAATTTGCTAATGAATTTTTCAAAAAAACTTTAAGAGAAACAGATGAAGGTAAGTCAATAGGGTTATCCTACCTAAAAAAAAGAGGTTATCATTTAAAAACAATTGATGAATTTGAAATTGGTTATTCTCCTGAAAATTATAATGCATTAGAAAATAAAGCTAAAGAAACTTCATATAGTATAGAGCCTTTAAAGAAAGCTGGTTTAATTAAAGAAAATGAAAAGGGCAACTATGATTTTTTTCGAGGTCGTATTATTTTCCCTATTCACAATATCACAGGAAGAATTATTGGTTTTGGAGGTCGTACTTTAAGAAAAGATAATAATGTAGCTAAGTATTTTAATTCTCCTGAAAGTGATATTTACAACAAAAGTAATGTGTTATATGGGCTTTTTCAATCAAAAAATGAAATAATTAAAAATGATTGTTGCTTTCTTGTTGAAGGATATACTGATGTAATCTCCCTTCATCATAACGATATAAAAAATACTGTTTCTTCAAGCGGAACTTCTCTAACAGATGGTCAAATTAGGCTCATAAAACGATTTACTAATAATGTGGTTATTCTTTATGATAGTGATCCTGCAGGAATTAATGCTTCCTTTAGAGGAGTTGACATGTTGTTAAAAGCCGGATTAAATGTTAAGGTAGTTTTATTCCCTACGGGTGAGGATCCGGATAGCTATGCTCATCAAGTATCTAATGAAGATTTGAAATTATATTTAACGGACAACCAAATTGATTTTATTTCTTTCAAAACCAACCACTTGATAGAAAAAACAAATAATGATCCTGCAAATATCTCTAAAACTATTAATGAAATAATTAGTTCTATATCCATAATCCCTGATGTTGTTTCAAGATCAGTTTATATTAAAAAAACTGCTCAGGTTTTTGAGATGGATGAGCAACTTTTAATAAATGAAGTACAAAAGAAACTTAGATCTAAAGATGGAACCAGTGCCACTAGTTCCTTACCAAGTCTTTCAAAAAATACTTTACCAAGTAAGCCTTTTGAGAAAGGAGTAAAACATGATTTAAATTATCAAGAAAAAGATCTTATTAGGTTAATGCTGAATTATGGTGCGCACTCTATTCCTCTAAAAGTAGCAAACGAAAACGAAGAATCTATTGAAGAATATCCATTAGCTCAATATATTATTGAAGAAATTTTAACTGATAAGCTTTCTTATAATAACGAAAAATATCAATTAGTATTTGATGAATTCTTAGAAGGACTTCAAAAAGGACTCATTTTAAATGAGCAACATTTTGTTCAAAACAATCATCTAACAGGCTTAGTTGCTGATTTAACTACCTCAGAAAATGTATTGAGTTTGAATTGGGAAAAAAAACATCAAGTTCATACAAAAGTTGAATCAGAGCGATTAAAACAAGCTGCGCATCAATCTGTATATATCTTCAAATTAAGAGTTACTGAAAATTTGATCTTGGACAAACAGCAATTACTAAAAGAACTTGATTCTACAGAGTCGCCAGAATCAATAATGGAAGAAATTAAGGAATTAATAAAAGTACGTAATATATTTGCAGACGAATTGGGAATTATTGTAACACAATAAAATATGGCATTTATAAATTATTTTAGTTTAGAACACCTTCTTAACCTTACTCTTTTTGGAGTGGTTTTTCTTGTGTGGCTCATTTTAAATAGGTGGATAAATAAAAGTCTTGAAGGTTATTTAAAACAAAAAGGATGGTTAGTTGCTGGAAGGGAGAAAAATATTAAAAAACTAATAAAACAGGTATTATTACTTATTTGTAGCATTCTTGCTTTAGAAGCGCTTATTATTGGACATCAAGAATTTTCAATTAGTAATATTACACACTTAGAGTTATTTGGATTTGATTTTGAAGAAAAAGCTAACGGTACATACGATAGGTTTAGTTTTACTATAGGAAGTGTATTTTATTTAATTTTTGTAATCATAATTTCTAAAATTTCTGTTAGTGTTTTTAGAGTTATTATATACCGATCAACTAGAGAGAAAAAATGGATTGACGAAGGTGGTACATACACTATTATCCAATTAAGTAAGTATGTAGTTTACGCCGTAGCTGTTATAGTTGCCATTCAAGGTGTGGGAATTAATATTACTTTCCTAGTTGCTGGTTCAGCAGCTCTTTTTGTTGGTATTGGATTTGGATTACAAGCAATTTTAGGGGATGTATTTTCTGGAATTATATTACTTTTTGATGGAAGTATTAAAGTAGGTGACATTGTAGAAATGCCCAATTCAGAAATATGTAAAGTAGACCATATTTATATTAGAACCTCACAACTTAAAACTTTAGATGGTAAAACCATAATAGTTCCTAACGGGTATTTAACTAAAGAAAATATTATTAATTGGACTATCAGTGATAAAATAACAAGGTTTAATATTTCCTTAAGCGTTTCATATGGTTCAGACACTCAAGCCGTAAAAGAAATATTATACCAATGTGCTCTCAAACATCCTCTTGTAGAAAAAAGAAGAAATATCACAATAGAATTGGAGGACTTTGGCGATGATGGATTAAAATTTAAAGTTTATTTCTGGGCTAAAAAGACATGGGAAATAATTAATATTAAAAGTGACATAAGACTTGCTATTGACCAAGCTTTTAGAAATAATAATATTAGAATACCATTTCCTCAAAGAGATTTACACCTCATTTCAGACAATAGAAAAAAAGATTAAATAATCCTAATGTCTTTTATAAGAATTTGAATGGTTCTTTGATCTCGATAAATGTTTTCATCAATAGATCCAACTACTTCCATTTGGTTTTGATTCTTAATCAAGTCATATGACGACACGCTATTAAACCAAATTCCATTAATTGTATTTTCTTTCTGAGTATCTGAAAATTGGAACTTTATATGGTTTTCCCCAACAATTCTAGGCTTAGTGTAGTTTATTAGATTTTTAAAAATGAAAATAGGTTTGGGATTCCCAACACCAAAGGGTTCCATTTGCTGGACGATTCTAAAAATTTTAGGTTTATTTTGGTTATTGACATCTTCAAAAAGAGTATTTAAAGTTAGTTCATGATCAATGTAAATTTTGGGAACAAGATTTTCTTTTTTAATATGCTTTTTTACTTCATCTTCAAATGCTTTTTTAAATGGTTCTAAATTTTCTTTTTTAAGGCTTAATCCAGCAGCGTATTTATGACCACCAAAGCGAATAAAATAATGTTTTAAACTATCCAAAACTCTGTAAATATCAAAGTCTTTAACAGACCTAGCAGAACCAGTTAAAACATCTCCATCATCAGTTAAAACAATTGTAGGTTTATAATGTTTTTCAATAATTCTTGAAGCTACAATACCGACTACTCCTTTGTGCCATTTGTTAGAATGCACAAAATTTGTAAATCTTTTTTTGGGCTGATTATTTAAAAACTCTAATGCTTGAAAAGTGGTTTGTTCATCAAGATTCTTTCTTTGCTCATTATTTTTTTCAATTTCTTTTAAGATATTTATAGCTTCTTTTGAATCTGATATTAAAAAATCTGCTGCAAGAATTGCAGTATCTAATCTTCCTGCTGCATTAATTCTAGGAGCTACTTTAAAAATTAAATCTCCAATATTAATACTACCTTCTTTTTTTAAATTGGAAAATAAAATTTTAAGGGAATTAATTGGAGAAATATTAATTTCTTTAAGCCCTAAATAAGTAATTAAACGATTTTCATCTTTTAATGGTACTACATCAGCAGCAGTTGCAACAGCTGCAAGTTGATAAAAAGAATTGAAATTAAATTGTAAGTTAAATTTTTCTACATAGGCCTGAATTAATTTAAGTCCAATCCCACAGCCACATAGTTCTTTAAAGGGATAATGACAATCTTCCTGTTTTGGATTAAGAATTGTAAAAGCTTCAGGAAGTTCTTCTCCTGGCTTGTGATGATCACAAATTATTAAATCTATATTGTTTTTTTTGAGAGCCTCAGCAGCTAGTAAATCTTTAATTCCACAGTCTAAAGCAATTACTAAGTCTATTTTATTTTTAACTGACCATCTAACACTTTTTAAAGAAACCCCATATCCCTCAGTTTCTCTATGAGGTTGATAATATTGTACACTAGCATTTATTTTTTTTAAAAATCGGACCATTAGAGCTACTGAACAAGTACCATCAACATCATAATCTCCATAAATTAAAATATTTTGATTTTCCTCAATTGCTGACTTTAATCTAAGGACAGAAATATCCATCCCTTTCATTAAAAAAGCATTATGGAAATGTTGTTCCCTTGGCCTAAAATAATGTTCTGCTGACTTGAAATCAGTTATCCCTCTTGAAACTAAAATTTTAGAAAGTTCTATTGATATTTTTAAGTCTAATGCTAATTTTTTAGAAGTAGCATCATCCACTTTATTTACCAACCATTGATTTTTATAAGATTTCATAGTTAAATAATAAATAAATATATGTTTTAACTACATAATTTTGTTACGATAGGATCAATTAACACTAAATATCATTAACAAAAGAGCTTCATGAATTTATTTGTGGTAATATTGAAAAAATATGAACGTTATTGATCACTACAAGTGGCGTTACGCTACAAAAAAATTTGATACTAAAAAAAAGATATCAAATTCAAATATAGAATTAATTAAAGAATCTATATCTCTTGCTCCTACTTCATATGGATTACAATTATTCAAGGTTATAATAGTTGAAAAAAAAGAAATTAAAGATGATTTAAAAAAGGCATCTTTTAACCAATCTCAAATTTCTGATGCATCTCATATTTTTATTTTTTGTAATAGTACTAAAATAGTAGAAAATGATATTGATACATATATTAAAAATAAAGCTGCTATTCAAAATAAAACTATTAGTGAAATCAGCGGTTATGGAGATTTTTTAAAAGATACGCTCCTCAAAAAAGAGCATAACAAAATTTCAACTTGGACAGCCAATCAAGTTTATATTGCTCTTTCTCACTTAATGACATTCTGTCCCTCTCTAGGAATTGATTCCTGTCCAATTGAAGGGTTTGAGGCTTCTAAATATAATAAGATACTAAAACTTAATAATAGAAATTTAAATTCAACAGTAGTAGCTGCTGTGGGTTACAGGTCAAATAAAGATTCCTCTCAATATGAAAAAAAGATAAGAAAGTCCAATGATGAACTATTTGAAACTCTATAAGTGGATTTATCAAAAAAAATTAATCAAATTTTCACATTATGTATCCTGGGTTTAATATGGGGAAGTTCCTTTATTTTAATGAAAAGAGGTCTTGAAAGCTATCCTCCACTAGAAATTACGCTTTACAGAATATTCATAGTTTTCCTTGTTTTTACTCCAATTGGAATTAAAGATTTTTTTAAACTTCAAAAAAAAACAGGACTCATTTTGCTTTTATCAGCAATAATAGGAAGTGTTATCCCTTACTTCTTATTTATTAAAGCTCAGACCAAAATAGACAGTTCATTAAATGGTATTTTGAATTCTATAACTCCATTATTCACCTTAATTTTTGGAGTTATTTTATTTAAGCAAAAAATAAATTTAAAAGCCTTATCTGGTGTACTTTTAGGCTTAATTGGAGCCTCAGGATTAATAATTATAAGCAATGGAAATAACACTACTTTTTCTAGAGATTATTTTTATGCAATATTACCTGTTATTGGATCAGCTTGTTATGCTCTTAATATAAACTTAATAAAGAATTATCTTCATGACATACCAGCATTAAAAATCACAAGTTGGTCCTTTATTTTTATAGGGCCAATTGCTGGAATTTTACTGCTATTCTATACTGATTTCACTACGCACTTAATTAATGATGATCTAAATTATTTAAACTTTTTATATATTAATATTCTAGGAATTTTGGGGAGTGGATTTGCTTTTTGGTTGTTTAACTTATTGATTAAAGAAACTTCATCCGTTTTTGCTTCATCTGTAACTTATCTTATTCCCATTGTAGCCATATTTTGGGGTGTTTTTGATGGAGAAATTTTTAGCCTATTTCAAGGACTTTTATGTATTGTTATATTTTGTGGAATATATTTAATAAAATCCAAAAAGTAAATTTTCTACAATTTTCTTATGAGTTCAATCACCATATTTTGTAAGTCTTCTAACTTATTTAAAGGTAATGTTTCATACTTATCCAATGGATCGTGATATGCTTTAATACCTCCCATAGTATAAATAAAAATTGATGGAACATTTTTTTTTGAAAACCAATAATGATCCGAATTTGGAGCTTGTCCTCGTAGCTTAATTCTATTAAATATTTTTTCCTTAGAATTAATTTTTCCTATAATTTTAGTAACCTTTTCTTGTTCAAATGCATTGACAATGGCTATACCTTCATCCCCAGTTCCAACAATATCTAAATTGATTAGAAGCTTAACTTTTTCAAGGTTTATAAGCGGATAATTAGTGAAATACTTTGATCCTTTTAACCCAGCTTCTTCAGCACCAAAGCAGATGAAGACTATATTATATTTAGGTGTATTTTTGCTATAATAGTAGGCAAGATTTAATAATAAACTCACTCCACTTGCGTTATCATTGGCTCCGGGAAATTTAACATCTCCCATCATCCCAAGATGATCATAATGGGCTGAAATTATAATTGTTTTTTTACTATTTCTATTAATGGATCCAATTACATTTTGAGTTTGTAACGCTTTTTGAAATTGATTTTTACAATCTATTTCTAATTTTGAAAGTGTCCCTAACTTTAAATTTTCTTTTACTTTTATTACAGGAAATGGACTTAAAAACTCTGCAACTGACCATTGTAAATTTTTAGAACTTATCCATAAAATTGGATACTGATTATTCAAAACATTTTTTATTTCATTAAATAGTGATAAGGTATCTTTATTAAGGATTTCACTAACATCTAAAGCCAAAAATAATTGCTTGTTGATATTTTTTTTATTTAAATATGATTTCCAATTTGTCAAATCTACTTCTTCAATAGAATAAATTCCTTTTAAAGAATTAGAGTAAGGTTCAATCATGAACTCTTCACCTGGGATTAAGATCTTATCATTTATTTTTAAAATAATTTTTTCAGGAAAAGTATTTACATCAATATTGAATTTTTGAAAATATCCATTGCTATTTAAGCTAGTTAGTCCAATATTTTTATACTCATTTGATAAAAAATTAGCAGCTTTAATGTGTCCATTATCTACATACCCTCTTCCCCTAAAATAATCACTACAAAGAGTATCAACGTATTTAGAATATTTCGTTGTTTGTGCTGAGAATTCTACTGAAAAAAAAATGTAAAATAATAATAGATATTTAGTCATTAATTTTGGTACCTTCTTTCTACCAAATTAATCAATCTTTTGACGTGATTGGATTTTGAATTCCAATTGTATTTTTCAAAAAGTTCATTTTTAAGAAACTCTTTTGCTTGACCTAGATTCTCAAATTCATTTAATCTCTGGATAGAATCAGTACAAACTTTACTATCCCCAGCAAATAAATTTTCAGTCATTAAATATCTTTCATTAATGCCAATTTCTTTATTTAAATCTAAAATTGATTGCTGTCCAAACTGATCTGCAAGCGATGTTTGAGGGCTATTTGAGTGGATTTCGTTAATAGATTTACTATGTTTAGAAGATGAAATTAATGGATTTTCACTTTTAGCTTCTTCTTCTACTATTACATCTATTAAATCAATTTGATTTTCCTCTACTTTATCACTCTCTTTTATTATAGAATCTGCTTTTACAGTAGAATTATTTTTTGATCTGTTCTCTAATAAATAATTTAATACAATAAGTTTTTCATTAAGTAATCTTGATGAATTCAACAAAGATGCTATATCAACAGAATGAAGGTCTTCAGGGCTAATTTTAGAGATCCCATCCCCAATAACTTTAGCTAAATTTTTAATTGCTTTGAAATTAAACTCCTTCATGATTTTAAAATAACAAAGCAAAATTCAATATTTTTACATGATGATTGAATATTGTTATTTGAATGTTATCAACATAACATTTTGATTAATGTATTCGTTAGAATAGCAATCAACTATGGAAATTGTTAATTAATAGCTCATATACACTTAGAAAAATCTCCAAAATAACTGGAGGAAAATGCATTGGAAATGTTGATGTTCTAATTAAAAATATTCATTACGATAGCAGAAAGTTTGCTCAAAATAATGGACACTTATTTATAGCATTTAAAACATCATCAAATGATGGTCATAATTATATAGAAAAAGTTTACGAAAGTGGAATTAAACAATTTTTAACACATAAAGTTCCAGCTAAAATTAAAAAAGACGCAGGTTATTTAATTGTAAAAAATTCATTAGCTGCTTTACAAGCTTGGGCAGCATACCATAGATCAAAATTTAATATTCCTATTTTATCTATAACTGGTAGCTACGGTAAAACAATTATCAAAGAATGGATTTATTTTTTAATTCAAAGAAAGAGGAGTGTTTTAAGAAGTCCAAAAAGCTATAATTCTCAATTTGGTGCTGCTTTAACTCTTCTTTCGATTCAAAAAAAACATGAATTAGCGATTATTGAAACTGGCATTTCTTTTCCTGGAGAAATGAATATAATGAAGGAAATGATTAATCCAACTCATGTTATTCTTTCAACTATAGGAAGTGAACACCTTGAAAACTTTTCCTCCTTAGATCAACTCAGGTCCGAGAAAGAAATACTACTTAAAAATACAGAATTTACCTACTTTAAAAATTATAATAATTTCAAAAGAAATGCTACTGAAAATGGTCAAAACATTTATTATTCTTACAATAATATTAAAAACTCTTTTTTTATTTCTCAAAAAGATGAAATTTCTTTTCAAAACTTTATTTGCTGTTTAAACTTTTTAAATCAAATAAAATTTGATGTAAATGAGGTCCATAAATTATGTGATGATTTACCTGAAATAGCACTTCGTTTTGAGAAAAAAGCTGGAATTCAAAATTCAGTTTTAATTAATGACTCTTATCATAATAATATTCCATCTCTGAAGATTGCATTAGAAACTTTAAAATCTGAAAGCGGCAGTAAAAAAACTACTTTAATAATGTCTGATTTAAATAATGGTAATTTTAATTATTCTGATTTAAACGATATTATTCAATCCTATAAAATTTCTAACTTTTATGGCGTTGGAAAAAACCTCTTTAAAAACAAAAATTTGTTTACTAAAAACAGTATTATTTTCAAAACAGTAGCAGAATTTTTAGCAAGTTTTACAAAAATTGATTTCAATGAGAATTTCATACTAATTAAAGGGGAAAGAGGAATAGAATTTCAAAAAATAGGTTTAAAACTAGAAGCAAAGAAACACTTTACAGTTCTTGAAATTAACCTTAGTAATCTTATTAGAAATTATAACTATTATAAAAGTCTCATTTCTACTAAAACAAAATTATTAGTAATGATTAAAGCAGCTGGTTATGGAACTGGATTAATTGAATCTGCTAAAATTTTACAATTGAACCATGTAGATTATTTAGGAGTTGCTTATGTTGATGAAGGTATTCAGCTAAGAAATAACGGTATTCATTCACCAATTTTAGTGATGAATGTGGAAGCTAAGTCAATGGAAGATATTATTGATTACAATTTAACACCATCTATTTATGACTTAACACAACTTAATGAATTTACCAATAAGCTTATTGGTCTTGGAATTAAAAACTACCCTGTTCACATTAAACTAAATACTGGAATGAACAGACTTGGTTTTGATGAAGATGAAATAAAGGAACTATGTAACTTTTTGCTAAATCAACCAGAGATAAAAGTGGAAGGAATATTTAGTCATCTTTCGGCAAGCGATGTAGAACATGGAAAAAGTTTTACAAGGAATCAAATTAAAAAATTTGAAATACTTTCTAATGAGATGGAAACTAATTTAGGAATAAATGCTATTAAACATGTACTAAATACTTCCGGAATTGAAAACTACTCCCAAGCTAGTATGGATATGGTAAGATTGGGCATAGGTATATATGGTATTTCAGAAAATAATAAAATTTCAAATGTTGCTTCGTTAATAACATGTATTTCAAAAGTAAGAAGAATTAAAAAAGGGGAATATATTGGATACGGTTTAGGTAAAATGATAAAAAAAGACATGAAAATTGCCATTATTCCAATTGGCTATGCCGATGGTTTTAACAGAAAATTAGGCAATGGTAATGGCAGTGTCTTCATTAATAATTCTCTTCATAAAACGGTAGGTAACATTTGTATGGATATGGCATTTATAGATATTTCAAATACTGATTATCAAGTTGGAGAAAGAGTAGAGATATTTGGTTCTAATAATCCTATAAATGAAATTGCCAAATCAATAAATACCATTCCATATGAAATAATTAGTTCTATTTCTAACAGAGTAGTCAGAGTTTACCATAAAGATTAATGAAAAAGAAATTTTTTTCAAATTTAGTACTAATTCTGCTACTCAATGTAGTTATCAAACCTCTTTATATTTTAGGAATTGATGCTGAAATCCTAAGGATAACAGAAATAAATGACCCTGGTTCTTATGGAACTTATTTTTCATTATTGAGTCTCAGCTTTATTTTCAATATAATACTTGATCTTGGGATCAATAACTTTAATACTAGGAATATCGCTCAAAATAATCAATTAATTAAAAAGCATTTTTCAAGAATATTTACATTAAAATTAATATTAAGCTTATTGTATCTATTTATTTTAATTTTTGTAGGATTCTTATTTGAGTTTTCTTTAAATGAAATTAAATGGTTAGTTATCATTGGATTTAATCAGGTATTAGTTGGTATCATTTTATATTTAAGATCTAACTTATCAGCATTATTACTTTTTAAAAGAGATGGCTTTCTTTCTGTAATTGACAGATTAATTTTAATCCTATTTTGCGGCTATTTTATATGGATCAAAACAAACCATTCATTTATATCAATAGATTTTTTCATCTTGTCTCAAACTTTTGCTTATTTACTTACCATTTCCATAGGGCTGTTTTCACTTATTAAATTTTCTAAAATCCCCAAAATTCAATGGGACAAATTATTTTTTGCGCTAATAATTAAAAAAAGCATCCCATATGCAATCCTTATATTTTTGATGTCTGTTTACTATTATTCTGACGTTATCATGGTAGAAAAAATTAGAAATAATATTGAAGTAGCAAATTATGCTTATGGATATAGATTTTTTATGGCATTCAATATGTTAGGTTTTTTATTTGCTGGACTTTTACTTCCTATTTTCTCAAAACTAATTGCAGAAAAAAGAAGTGTTATTCCAGTTTCTTGGCTGTCTTTTAAGTTAATTTATTTTTTTGCTTTTGTCATTTTTATATCCATATGGACTTATAAAAGCGAAATTCTGAACTGGCGATATGGAATAACTAAATCTGTTTTAGAACATTCTAGCGATACGTTTGGCTGGTTAATGGTTTCTTTTATTGCTATTTCATGTAATTATATATTTGGGACATTATTAACTGCTAATGGCAGTCTTAAGTCTTTAAATATTTTAGCAGTATTTGGAATTATCATTAATATTTTCCTCAACTTATTTCTTATCCCGAAAAGTGGTTCTGTGGGTGCAGCTTTTGCAAGTGCATTCACTCAATTTTTTATACTAATAGTTCAATTTATTTTATGTTTTAAATATTTTAAATTTAGATATCATATTTTTTCTATAGTTCAGTTACTTTCATTCACCCTATTGTCCATATTTGGAGCTTATAAATTAAAT
>CEOC01039987.1_pt1 | contig 16348 bp, 17 predicted proteins | sample 356191 | NCBI WGS metagenome assembly CEOC01 (sample SAMEA2619952, study PRJEB7988) | marine metagenome | biome: marine biome (ENVO:00000447); feature: deep chlorophyll maximum layer (ENVO:xxxxxxxx); material: "saline water (ENVO:00002010), including plankton (ENVO:xxxxxxxx)" | depth 17 m
GAAGATATAAAAAGAAAAAGAAAAAAACTAAAAGAATAAATAAAAAACAAAGAAAGAAAACAAAAAGAAAGAGAAAACAAAGAAAAAGAACAAGAAGAAAAAGGTAATGCGTTTTAAAACATTATAATAATATATATACAATTATTATAATGGAAAATAAACAAGCAGTAGCAGTAGCAGTAGGAGTGGGTGCGGTAGGAACAGCATTAGCATATTTAGGATATTCTGCATATCAGAAAAAAGATAAGTTAGCTGAAGTAGAAACAGAACAGATAGAAGAGAAAGCTTCGTGGTTATCAAATTTATGGAATAAAAGTGACGAAAAAGAAAGTTTATACAATGAAGTAGATGAGGAGGAAAAAACAGATGATGTTCAATTAAAGGCAGCTTTAAAAGAAGAAGAAGCAAATATCAAAATAAAAGCAGCAAAATCAAATAGTGCTTGGGGTAAATTTTGGCACGATAGTCATCAAGATATGAAAAAAGAAAAGAATGAAGATAATTAATTTAATAAATTATATAAACAATAAACCAAATAATTTATTAAATGGCAAGTAGAATCTCAAGTATAATATTGAATAATCCATCAGGATTTTTAGATTCATTTGTATCAACAATGGGATTTAAATTTGTAGAATCTTTTATAAAATTAATAACAGGTAAATCACAAAAGATGTCAAATAATTTTACAGCTTTATTTCATGCAAGTGGAATATCAATATTAGGGTTATATCATATATTTATTTGTCCTAATGATGAAAATTTACGTTATATAATTACAAAATTTTCAACAGGATATTTTTTATATGATTCAATAAATACAATAAAAAATATGAAGGGAAAATTAAAATATCCTTTTGTATATCATCATATTATTTCAGCATACTATATGCATGTGGAACCATCAATTATAGCAGTAAAAGGTTTAACAACAGCAGAATTATCGAATATTCCATCTTATTGGGTTTATTATTTTTTAAAAACAAAAAATCCAAATGTGAAATTATGGAAAAAGATTCAGTTTATAATATATTCATTTATAAGAGTACCTATACTGGGTTATTATACATACACAGCATATAAAGAAGCACAAAATAAACTACCAATTTCTCTGATGATACCAGTATATATTATGGGATTAATATGGACAAAAAGTCTTTATAAACAACTATAATTTAAATATTACAAATTAATAATATTTAAATGAAAAAAATAGGATTTTGTTTTTTGATATATGATGAGATAGTATTAGAAGAATTATGGAATATATTTTTTAAAAATGTAGATACTGAAAAGTATGGTATATATATTCATTATAAAATGAATAAACCATTGAAGTATTTTGATAAATATAAATTAAAAGAATGTGTAGAGACAAGATATGCGGATGTAACATTGATATATGCTCATAATTTGCTGTTTAAGGAGGCTTTAAATGATGGATGTTATAAAATAATATCATTAAGTCAAAATTGTGTTCCTTTAAAATCATTCAATTACATATATAAATATTTAACTAAGGATTGTTATGGTCATTTTAATGTGATGCCTGATATACAATGTTTCCCCAGATGTAATAATTTATTACAATTTTATAATAAAAATCATATAAAAAAATCATCAAACTGGTTTATTTTAAATAGAACAATTTGCGATGTAATAGTAAATACAAAAAATGAAGATATAGAAAAACATTACGGAAACATAGGTTCTCCAGAGGAACATTTTTACATAACAACAGTCTATAAAAATTATCTGGAAAAAGAAATAAAAATGACATTAAATTTATCAAACGGTGCAACAACATTTACAAATTGGCCAGATATGATGAATTATAAATATCCATTTAGACCGAATATAGGAGATAGAATGCCGAAACATTACAATAGTATAGATAAGGAAGAATTATTATATTTAATGAAAAGTGAATGTTTATTTGGTAGAAAATTTACAAAAGAATGTTATCAAAGTTTTGTAAATATAGAATATATGAATATGTTAAATGAAAATAAAGAAGTATATAGTAGAGGTTTTGAAACAAAATTAGAAGAAACAGAAAAAATAGATTTAAATCTGGGAAGAATTATGAGAAATATTTATAATTTAAACAGTATTTCCTGAAGAATCTACAACATCATCTTCTTTGCTTGTTTCATCAATAACTATTTCAATATTGGGTTTAGGTTCGCCAAATAAAACTTTAGGTGTGGAAGGTTTGGAGTTACTATCACTATCACTACTGCTATCACTATAATCACTAATAGTTTGAGCGGTTTGATTTAAAGTTCCTAATAATTCATTCATAGATTCTTCTATATTAGTAACACTAAATTTATTTTTAATTAATTCTTTTTTGGTTTGTTTTTGAGCTAATTCAAGCATTTTTTTAACTTCAGTATCTCTCTTTTTTTGTGAATCTTCAAATTCTTTTTTAGCTTGATCTAATAAAGCTTTTCTTTCAGCATCTTTTTGTTGCATAAGTTTTTTGAGAGCAATTTCTTTTTCTAATGCTTCTTTTTTAGCGGCAGCCCTCTCAGCTTGAAGTTTTCTTTTTTCTTCAGCGGCATTATCTCTATAAATCTTAATAGGTTTAATATCAAGAATTTCTGGTCTGAAGAATTCATATCCACTTTTAACTTGATTACCTGATTCATCAGTTTCAGGCTCTGGGAATCGTTTAACAAATGCATTAACAATATCTTCAGGTATATCTGGGCTTTGTTCAATAAGTCTATCTAACTCGGCTCTACAATTAGCAATAAATACAGAACCATCTTCTGTTCTTTCTTTAACAGGTAAGCTTAATTCGACACTGATATTTCTTGAAAATTTAGAATATGCAATACTGGCAGCTCTGTGTCCTTCTAATAATTCACTGACTCTTAAGAATTGACTAACAGTTGTAATAAGACCGGCTGATAAATTAAAAAATCCAATACCAAGAGGAACAAATTCCTTCCATGCGTCTGGGAAAGAACCTTGTGCGAAATTAGCAGTACCAGTGATAGTACTTATAATAATAACAGGTAATGCAAACCACATATTTTGTCTATCAAATTTTTTAAAGGATTTGTCGTGTAAATATCTATAAGAAGAGCCAATTTCACTCCATCGTTTAAGAATAAGCTCTTGTTGTTGGTGCCATTCGGGTATTTTGTTTGGGTCTTTTTTATTTATAGGTGTGCCAGGTACACTAATTTTAGGAGTTTCACTCATTTATATATTCTTTATTTTTTATTTTAAAAAAGGATAAACGCGTTAATTTTTTCTAAATATTCCATAAAAATATATATAAGTTACTTAAAATAACAAAAATAAATTATATAAATGTTTTGGGGAAAACCAGACGCAAGTGTAGATTTTTGCGAAGATAAGTATATAAAAAGTGATTATGTAGCAGAATATTATAATACATTATCAGCGTTTTCTTACATAGTAGTAGGTATATTTTATTATAAAACAAAATTAAAAAGTATAGGTATATCTATAATTTTATTGGGTATAGGAACAGGTGTATTACATAGTACATTAAGATATTATGGTCAAATATTAGATGAAGGAGCAATGTTAGTATTGAGTTTTAATATAATTAATAAAATAAGAGAGAGACAAAATTTACAAGAATTTTCAAATATATATTTATGTTTTTTAGTTGTTTTTTATTTAACATTTTACACAAAATTTTATATTTTTTTCAGTATATTTTCAACAATGCAAATTTATACATATAATTTAATAAAAAATAGGAAAAATAAGAAAATATCTAAGAGTAATTGTTTTATTTTGTGTTATAGAAATATATTTGTGTTTTCATTTTTTTGTTGGATGTTAGATCAATTTTTTTGTGGATATGTAAAACAGTTTCATTTACATGCAATATGGCACATAGGTACAAGTATTAGTTTGTTTGTAGGTTTAGTTCCATTTTTGATTAATTAATAATTATATTTTGTTATAATATATGTGGCAATTTATATTAGGATTTGGTGCAGGTGTTTATGTAGGAACAAATTATGATTGTAAGCCAACAATAAAATTTATTCAAAATTGTATAAAAAATAACGTTCCAGATGATATGGTTCCGAAAAAGAAAGATGAAAATAAATAATTTGTATTAAATACTTAAAAATTTATAAGTATTTAATATAATGAGCCAAGAAAATTTATTGGAAAATGTAAAGACATGGTTGAATATTGATAATGAGATACGAGCACTTCAAAAAGAAATTAGAGAGAGAAGAAAATTAAAAAAAGATTTAACACAAAATTTAGTAGGTATAATGAAAACTCAAGATATAGATGCATTGAATGTTCCTGATGGTCAATTAATTTATAATAAAACAAAAACAAAATCAGCGTTAAGTAAGAAACATTTATTAACGTCTTTAGCTACTTATTTTAAGAATGACCAAAGATTAGCTGATGAATTAACAAAATTTATAATGGATAGCAGACAAGAAAAAGAAAAAGAAAATATAAAAAGAAAAATAAAAAAATAACTATTAGTAATATATAAATGATAAAATCGGGTAATATAAAAATTCGTGCAATAGAAAAAAAAGAAGAATTAAACTCTGGAAAATTATATACAAATAATTATTATTCATACAATATTGATAGACATATAAAGACAGATTATCATAATATTATCTTAGAAAAAGGAGAAAAAATACATATATGTTGTTTTGATATAGTAAAAAGTAAGTCAAATAAAATTATATCAAAACCCTTTTTACGTTATTTACTATATAAATATCCAGATAACAAAAAATCAATAAGTAATTTATGTGTATTTCCTTTTACAAAATATAAATCAGGTAAAGTTTTACAAATAGGAAAGTCATTAATTAAAAAAGTGTTTGATATAAATATAAATCCGTTAGGATATATAAAAAATGATGATGGTGTATTTTTATTTTACAATATAGAATTTGAATCAATAATAGTAAAACTTATAAATAAATCAGAATCATATATATGGACTTTAATAGATGAAATTTGTAATTTTAAAAAGATAATAACATTTCCCATACATAATTCAGTTACAAAACTTTTTTTAGAAAATCCAAAGTTAATTTATTTAAAAGACAAAAATAATAAATGTATAGAGGTTCCATCAGTGGTATATCATGGAGGAAGTCAAGAAATAATAAGTTATGTTGCAAACCTGGGTATGAGAGCAGCATCAGTTAGATTATTTGGACCATATTATTATTTTACAGATTTTAAGAATAGTATAAGAGCGGGAGGATGGTCATCAAATTATGAAAAGATAGAAATGTTTGGGAAATTAATAACAGATTCAAATGGAAAATTTAATCAAGGAGGTATAGTAAGATTTGCTTTATTTTTAGGAAATTATAGAGTAATATTAAATAGACCAAATGATCCAATTTATTCATATGTGAAAGGACTACATGATGAATCATTATCAAAAAAGAAAAAAGAAAAATTAATTAAAAAAAATAAAGGAAAATGGACATCTAAGTATGATTCTTTGCAAATATCAAATTATAAAAATATGAAAGGTTCAGGATATTTTTTACACAATACAGAATATATAACAAAACAATACGATAATTATATATCATTATCAATACATTTAATTGATAAAAACACATTAAAAGGAAATTATGACCCAGATTATGAATTATATGATATATTATAATGTAAATAATATATATTAATGAATAAACTTGTAATAATTGTTATAGCATTTATAGTACTTAATGGTGGATTTTCATTATTAGGATATATTGTACCGACAACACCTATAGATAAAATAGTTCCTATTCAATTATGGTTAAATGCTTTATTAATTTTTTCTTGTTTTTTGCCGAGTAGAAGAGCAGAATATTTAAAGTATATTTAAGTTAATTTAGAATAGAATATAAAAATTGATTTTAACATAATTGAATATAAATATATTAAATTATGGAGAAACGTATTAATAGCAAGCACAGAATTTATTTACAAACTTTTAAAGATAATATAAAAAACTTTATCTCTAATACAAATTGTGATGATGATTCCCAAAATCAAATTCTGCAATTTATTTATGATTATCAACCTTTACATTTTGATAAATGTGATTTTAAAAAAAGAAAGAGGGTAAAAAATGTTGTTCCTTTTTTCGAAAGATGTTGTGCGTTAAGGGCGAATAAAGAACAATGTACAAGAAGACGAAAAGATGGAGAGCGTTTTTGTGGAACACATATTAAAGGAGTACCTCACGGAGAAATTAATCAAGAAACAGAAAAACCAACACATACTAAAAAAGTAGTTCGGGCTCAAGATATTAAAGGAATAATTTATTATATAGATGATGATGGAAATGTATATGAGCCTCATGATGTAATGAATAACGTAATAAACCCAAAAATTATTGCAAAATATGTAGAAAAAGATGGTAAATATAGTATTCCTTCTTTATTCTAAATATTTATAATGTGATTTACAATGAGATGAATAATTAAATTTTTTCTTACATTGACATCTTTTACCTTTATTTTTTCCACGTCTAAAAACATAAGCACAAGTATTATGATATTCTTGATTGGTTAAATCTATAATAACATTGGCTAATTGAGAATTTGCAAATTCTTCATTTAGCTTCTTCTTTTTGTTATATGAATCTTTTTCAGCTCTTTTATCGATAATTTTTTTATGAGTTGTACAATATGTATTAAAGCATCTTTTATCACACGTTAAACCCTTTTTCTTACCAGAAACAAATTGATATGAACATTTATTTGGTTTAAATTGTTTTGATGGAGGCCAATTTACACCCGTTAGTTTAGAGTAATTACCATAATGAGGTAGTAATCCATTCTGAATATTTCTACAATAAGGACATTTAATCTGGTTAGTTTTTAATCGTTGAGTTTCTAAATGACTGTATCTTTTTTGATTTTTTACTTCACAGAATATAGGTTTGTAATTGAATTTATGATTACATTCTAATGTAATATGGTTATTAGCTAATGGTAAATTTGAAATTAAGCAAATATTATTATCGTCAGAATTGTCGTCATCTACGCAGAGTAATTCTAATAATTCCTTATTAAATAGAGACATTTCATTATTATATGATAGTTCTTGCATTATATTTCAATAAATTATTCTCTTTATATGATTTATATAAAGTATGAATTTAGGAGCAATGTGGAGTAATAATTTAAAAAGTAAAAATGATAGAAATTTGAAGCGTAAAAGTAAGAATTTATTATTTAAAAATATAAATAATACAAAAATAGTAAAAAGTAATAACAACAATAATCGAGTGACAAATAATATACCAAGAAAGGACAGTCGTGCATACTGGGGGACACCAACATGGATATTATTTCATACAATAGCAGAAAAAATAGATAATAATTTTTATATAAATAATTATATGGTTATCTGGGATTTTATTGGTGATGTTTGTAAAACTCTACCGTGTCCATTTTGTAAAACACATGCAGTAAATTATATAAAAGGTGTAAATTTAAATAGTATAAAATCAAAGGAAGGATTGAAGAGGGTTTTATTTGATTTTCATAATAATGCAAATCAAAATTCAAACAAAAAAATAGAAGACATAAGTATTTTGAATAAATATAAAAATGCGAATGTGTTATTGGTGTTTAATCATTTTGAAAGACGTTTTTTTGTATCATATATAGGTACACGTCAATTTAATGATTGGATAAAAAATGCTTTAAAGGAAAAATTTAAAGAATTTTGTAGAGTAATAAATGATTATATATGATTATACAAATGTAAATAAGTTTTATTGTGGAGGGTCATCGTCTTCTGCTTCTTTTCCAGAATTATCATCATAAAAACATTTAAATCTTTTTTTAGAATCGACAGAACATACTTTCACTCTTGATTTTTTATCAAAAAAGAATAAAGAACCTCCTTTATCTCCGTACATAGTTGGATTTAGTGCAAAAGCAGCCAATGCCCACCAACCAAACCCAATAGCGGAACCAATAAGGGTTCCGACTGTAATATCCATAGCTGTATTACACCCTTTTGACATCTGTTTCATAGCATCTATCATCATAAATGCGCCTAATAATATAATGGAAACAACAACTGGAATATTAACATCACCTCGTAAATCAAAAGAACTACCCTCAAACATTCCTTGAAATAACAAATAGACCCACGTAAAAGAGTAGAATATAGAATTAAGAGAAGGCATAGAAAATGTGTTATAAAGAGTATTAGAATATGGCTGAATAAAAAGAGAACACATATCTCTAAAATTAGCTCCCTTACCTGAAGAATTTTTTTTGGTCCACCATTTTCTTTTTGATGATGCGAAATATTTTTTATCGGTTCTCATAATATTATAAGCAGTTTGAGCATCTTTACCTTCCTTCATTAATTTTCTAAAATTCTTGTCAGTTTTTTTGTTGGAACGTGAAGCCCACCAAGCTCTAAAAAGCAAACCAATAAAATATTGTGAAAATAAAACACCGACTAACCAATAAATACCAGCAAGTGTCCCTTCAAAACAACTATACAATATATAAAAAGTAGAAATGAAAAGTGGTCCAACTAATATAAAAAGATTAAGGATATTCCCCGGATCGATTGATAAATTAAATAAACCCATTAATTAATATAATATATTATTATATTATATTTATTCAAATACAATATTTAAAACATCTTTTATATTTTGTACTGATGTAAATCTAACATCATTAGGAATAATATTTTTATCGTGATATTTTTCAATAAATTTTTTATAATCTTTTTTATTGTCTTCTGGATATATAAATGATTTAACTCCTGCTTTTATTCCTCCTAAAATTTTCAAATCTAATCCACCAATAGCAGATACTTTACCTTGAAGATTTATTTCACCAGTAATAGCAATATCTTTTTTAATAGTTTTTTTATTCAATAAACTATATATAGCAATTGTAATAGCTGTTCCTGCAGAAGGACCATCCTTAGGAACAGCACCTTCTGGACAGTGTATATGTATTCCTTGTAATTTTGTTTTTTCAAATTCTTTACAAAGTAGCTTTTGACTTTTTGAACTTGTTAATTTCCAAGCGAGAGTCTTAGCAACATTCATACTTTCTTTCATAACATCACCTTGAAGACCGGTTAATTTTAAATCCATAAAATTAGTAGAAGGCCAATAAAAACATTCGATTGGTATTATTCCTCCCATTCCAATACTGTTTGCCCATAGTCCATTAATTATTCCAATGCAAGAAGTTTTATGTATAGTTTTATGTATAATTTCGTTTTTGTCTTTTAAGTAATTATATTTAATATCTTCAATTGTTAATTTTATTGGTAAATTGTATTCTTTATCATAATTTAAAATCTCTAAATTAATTTCACTTATAATTTCATATAAAATTTCTTTTAATTTTCTTACACCAGATTCAGAAGTATAATTTTCAATAATAAATGTAATGATTTCATCAGAAAAATTAATAGAATCATTAATTCCAATTTTTCCATATAATTCTGGTAATATATACTTATTAGTAATTTCTATTTTATCGTACAATGTAAGATGGTCAAACTTAACACGATGTATTCTATCTAATAAAATTTTATCAATCGCACTAACGTCATTGTAAGAAAATATAAACAGTGCTTTACTCATATCTAAATCAATGCCACTAAAATATTTGTCTTGAAAACTTTCATTTTGTGTAGAATCAATCAAATGTGTTAAAATACCAATAATTTCTTTACCATTTTCAGTTTTACTTACTTTATCTAATTCATCAATAAATATTATAGGATTCATACATTTGTTTTCCATAAGTATATCTACAATTCTACCCCATGTAGAACCAACATATGTATAATTGTGTCCTGAAAGTGTACTTCCATTGCTTGAACCACCTAATGCAATAAATGAAAATGGACGTGTCTCCCCATTTGCATCTTTTAAGCATTTTGCTAATCCTTTTCTTGCTAAAGAAGTTTTACCTACACCAGGTGGTCCTTCAAATCCAAAACAGTATCCAGTTTGTTTACCAGTAATCCATTGACCAATTACACGTTCAATATGTCTTTTTGCCTTAGTATGTCCATAAATAGAATCATTTAATACTTTTTTTACATCTTTGATAGTATCAGTAACACTATCCCATTTTTGTAAAATATCATCTACACTATTTTTTATATTTAAATTTTTATAAATAGGAAAATAATCAGGATATTTTTTGATAATTTCATTTAATATTACAGGATATTCTGATAATTTATTAAAAAAATCACTAATATTTTCTTTCATATAAGCATTTTTTTTTCCAGAATGTAGAATTTTTAATTTTTTTAAATTATTTTTTTTTACAATACTGTTAATTAAACAAATTTTTGCAATTAAATTATCTCTTTTTCCAATAATAAAATAGTTCTTTAAATTTTCTATTGAATTATTTTGAGATTGTTCTACATATGAATTTTTTAGATAATTTAAATGTTTAATAATTTCAACTGTAGAGTAATTATTTTTAACAGGAATATTAATATTTTTATCATTTAATGATATTTCTTCAATTAAAGATTTGAAATCATCGTTAATATCCGACATTATTGACAGAATTTCTTCTTTTTTATATATTCCAAATGGAATTTTTAGTAACCCGTCCAAATATTGTCTGGCTTTAGAACCAGAATCTTCTGATTTAGCTTTAACTTCTTTTAATTTTAACATAGCTTTTTCTTTTACTGAATCATCTGCTTTTAATAAACAAATTTGTTGTTCTATAGGTATTTTATTAATATCAAATTTTGATAAATTTTTAGTATATTTTATAGTCGTTTTCATTGCATCTCTGAAATATTTTTTTATCGTCCAAGGAAGACTATCAAATAATACAGTTTGTTCGATAGTATCAAAATTACCATTCAGTTCAGTAGATAATAAATCATATAATAAATAAGCTAAATATTGAAATTCAGGGTCTCCATATTTCATTAACAATTGTATTAATGATTTTCTTTGACCATATAAATCACTCGATATAAATTCCTTTACTATCTGTGATATTGTTTTTTTTTTAATTAAATTGGTTTGATTAACATATCCAACATATCTTTGATATAATTCTTTATTGCTGTATACCAATAATTCCTTCAAAGTTAATGAATTACAAAAACGAGAAAAATCTTCTACTAAAAATATAGGATCTTGTGGTTTATTTTGATGTATCAATTTTAATTTATCTTGTAAATATGTTAAATTCATACAATTTATTATCATATCATCTGTAACTGCTGATATTATCATTGTTTTTTTATTCACAGAATCTTGAAATATAATTTTTATTCCATATACTTTTGTTTGGAATTTTTTAGTTGTACGAGCTAAATCAAAACAATCTAAGGTTTCTGCTGTTTCTACCAACATAAAATCTTCAATTATTCTATTTTTAGCTAATTTTTGTTTTACTTTTTCATTTTTTTTATTATTATCTTCTTTCCAATCCAAAACTTTATAATTTATAGGATGTGTATATTTTTTTATTACTTCGTATAAAGATAAATTATTTTCATTTATATTATCATTAATATAATCGCTTCCAAAACAAATATCTAAAATATAATCAATACTTTTTGTTCCATATAATCTGAAATTTGAAGATAAATCATTATTTATTTTTTGCAACTTATTAATAATATCATCAAAATCTATTAATTTTTTTTTGTTGGTCAGTAAAGTTATGATATTATTTGTTAAATCGTATAATTTTTCCAAATTTTGAATACATATGTTTAATTCACCTGCATCTATTATATCTAATAATTTATATTTTTGAACATATAATATTGTATCCTGGATAATATTTTGATAATATTTAGTTTTTTTACAACAAGAACTTCGAGATGTAGATTTTTTCTTTTTTTTTATTTTTTGTTTTGAATCTTTTTTCAAAATTTTTTTATTTTTCATTTCCGTCATTTATAATATATTGTTATTTTAATATTTTCTTCTAAAGTACATAAAAAAAATAACGATTATATAAATAATTAAAATAATATAAGAAAAAAACTTCGTATAATAATAAATATTATGGGAGTTCCTAGTTATTTTTCTTACCTTATTAGAAATCATAAAGAAATGTTAATTAAATTATTTAATTTCAAAAAACAAATAAATAATTTATATTTCGATAGTAATTCTATTATTTATGATGCACTTCGAATTCTTTCAAAAGATTATCATATATATAAAAATGATGATTTATTTGAAAATGAATTAATTAACATGGTATGTATTAATATTGAAAATTATATAAATGATGTAAAACCTAATAAAAAGGTGTTAATTGCATTTGATGGTGTAGCACCTGTAGCTAAATTAGAACAACAACGAACCCGAAGACACAAATCAATGTTAGAAAAAAAAGTTATGAATCATATTTGTGGAGAGAAAAATGAATGGAATAAAACCGCTATTACACCTGGAACAAATTTTATGCATAAATTAAATATTAATATTGATAATTATTTTCGTGGTCAAGAAAAGAAATATGGATTGGAAGAAATTATTTTTACTGGCTCTGATGAGCCTGGGGAGGGCGAACACAAACTTTTTGACTACATTAGAAACAATAAATGTCATAAAAATGAGGTAACTGTAGTATATGGATTAGATGCTGACCTTATTATGCTTTGTTTAAATCATCTCAGAATTAGTAAAAACATTTATTTATATAGAGAAACACCAGAATTTGTAAAATCTATTGATAGAAATATAAATCCAGATGAAAGTTATTTATTGGATATTCCATATTTATCACAAAGAATTATTTTTGAAATGAATGACTTTAAAAAACCTTCATCTATACAAGAAACCAATAAGTTGTATGATTATATATTTTTGTGTTTTTTCCTTGGTAACGATTTTTTACCACATTTTCCTTCTGCTAATATAAGAACAAATGGTGTCGATATTATGTTAAACGCTTATAAAGATACTATAAGCAAAACAAATCAAAATTTAACCAATGGTAAAGTTATTTATTGGAAAAATGTTAAAAAATTAATTAAATTTCTTGCAGATAATGAATATGATAATTTAATTAACGAATATAAAATAAGAGAAAAATGGGAAAGAAGAAAATTTCCTTTTGAAACTATTGAAGATAAGAAAAATAGATATTTGAATATACCTATAAAAAATAGAACTGTTGAAAAATATATTAATCCATACGAATCATTTTGGCAAAAAAGATATTATGATGCACTTTTTGAAACAGATGAAAGTTTTGAGTTTAAAAAACAAGTAAGCATAAATTATATGGAAGGTTTGGAGTGGGTTATGAATTATTATACATCAGGTTGTATTGATTGGAGATGGCACTACAAATATAATTATCCACCTTTGTTCAAGGATTTATTGAAATTTATACCTGTATTTGATACAGTTATGATTGAACCAAATGACCATAAATGTGTTACTCCAGAAGTTCAATTATCATATGTTTTACCTATTGAAAGTCTTCATTTGATTCCAAATAAAATAGGAAAAAAATTACTCGTGGAAAAAGAAGAATATTACACAGGTGAATATAATTTGAATTGGGCATTTTGTAAATATATGTGGGAAACTCATATAGAACTTCCTTACATTGATTTAGAAGATTTAGAAGAATTTGTTGAAAATATCTAAATATATGTATATGAGTAAAAAACCACCTTCTCGTAAAAAAAGTAGAAAAAGGAAAAGGGAAAAGGGAAGGGACCGACTGTATAGAAAACTGGATTTGAGTTTTCCTTCATCAGTAGCCGCGTCTTCTCTTACTGCTTCGGCAGGTTTGCCTAATAGTGATATGATTGCAAATGCATCCACAAATAGATTAAAACTATTTTATGGACCTGATATTGGGGATTATGTACCACCAGTAAGAAGTACTTCAGCAGCATCATCTTCTCTATCGGAATTAGATGCTATACAGAGAGATCAGTATCCAGAGTATCTCGATAGTAAGAAGGACCCAAAAAGATATGTAACACAAATGGACACAAACACATTACTATTTGGTGGAAGAAAAACAAGACGTAAAAAGTGTAGAAGAAAAACAAAAAAGAAAAGAAAAACTCGTCGTAAAAAGCGTAGAAGAAAAAGAAAAACAAAAAAGAGAAGAAAATAACAATTTAAATAAATAAATATATTAAATGTATAATGCCTGGTAATATTATACATTTAACAACACGTAAAGAGTTACAAAAAGTGATAAATCAAAACAATGCATTTATTATTGATGTTACTGCTACTTGGTGTGGTCCCTGTAAAAGTTTAAAACCGCTTCTTCATGAATATTTTGAACAAATTAAGGATAAATTTGATTTGGTTATAATAGATGCAGATGATGGTTCGGATGCTGCAAGTTATTTAAAGGTTAGGTCATATCCTACACTTATTAGTTATGTAAATCACGAACGAAGCCAATGCTTGGTAGGATTTGATGTTGAAGGATTGAAACATTTTATTGTTCAAAGTTACAAAGATGCTGTTTATGCTTAATATAATTTAATAGTTTTATTTAATCTTCTATTAAATTTCTTTAATGTTTTATTTTTTTTCTGTATATTTAATAATTTTTGTATATGTTTCAATCTGTAATCCGCTAATTGACCTCTTGATAATTTACCTCCGCCCTCAAAGACAGGATTTTCTATAGATTTACTTGCATTAGCCTTTTGTGCTTCTACAACATCTCTCGCAGTTTTTTTCAGTAACTTGAGTACTTTTACATTATTTATTATAATTTTTTCTAATTGTTTATTTCGCCTATTAATAATTCCAGCAAAATTTTTGTGTCTTTTTCTTGTTTTATTATCCTTTTTTTTGTCTTTAGACATTCGGATATATTTTCTCGTTTTCGTTTTTCCTTCACGTAATTCATTTTTTTGTCTTTTTATAAGAGTTTTCATTTCAGTAATTCTCTTGGCTAATACTGGAGGTATTGCTTCTGCTTCTGCTTCTGCGTCTACTTTTGCGTCTACTTCTGCTTCTAAAGCAGCAAATTCTTTTTCTTCTTCTGGAGTTAGAGTTTCGTCTTCTTTTGCTTCATCTTCGGCTTCTTCAGCTTCTAAGGCAGCAAATTCTTTTTCTTCTTCCGGTGTAAATTTACATTCTTTAGTTTCATCACAAGTACTTAGTCGGTGTGGTCCAAAAAGTAGTTCAATTTCTTTACTTGATGCCTCTTTTTCTTCAGGTGTCATATTATTAATTCTTAGTTGGTCAGCTTCGGTTAATTCAAATGGATCTTTTCCTTCCTCAGCTCTCAATAACCGTAATTTCTTTTTCAAATATCTTAATTGTGCTTCAGAAACTTCAACTTTTTCTTTAGCCTTATCAGTATTATGTTTTCTATATTTTTTAATACACCTTTCTAATGCATCTATAGTATCTTTAATTTTTTGGGGGTCGCATAATTTTTTAACCCAACTACCCATTTTTGGACAATTATCCTTTTTTGACATTTTGACACTTCCACATGTTTTACTACTACCTTTACTCTCAGAACCATTATTATCGTCATCATCATCGTTCAGAATATTATCATTGGGAATAAATGGATGAGTAATATATTTTGATTCTTGCCAGGTAGTTTCAAATGGTGCATTCCACATAGAATTGTCATATAATATAAAATCAGTAGGACATTCTGGCATATCAGTTATATTGGGTGTTCTATCGCGAAAATAGGTTAATAAATCATTAAATTTATCACCATTAAAAAATTTAATTATAACATTGTAATCATTTATAGCATCAGTAGTATATGACCATTTATTAATATCATGATATCCTAATAAACTTGATGCTCGTACAATCTGTCCATTTGAGTCTTTTGGTTTCCACTCTAATAATTTATTTTTATTTATAAACTCGTCCTCCAATATAAAAGATTTGTCATTCGCCATCTCCGATATAGTTAAATCAGAAAATGAGGAATTTGGCATAAAAATTCTCGTCAATCTCGTTGCAAACATATTCATATCCATATAATCTTTATCTTTAAGTTTCAAATCTAATTCAATATTTAAAGGTAAAACGTGACGCATAGCTGTTACAAATGGAATATTATTAAACGTATAATCATTTTCTGGTAATTGAGAAGTAAAAGATATATAAATTGATGTGAGTAAAGAAAGTAAATTTCGTGTTTTTAAAAAATTTCCATAAATATTTTTTACTATATTTAAGTCAGTATTTCCCATAATACCGTAATTTATTATTTTATTATCTTCGCGTTTAATTTTTGCAATATTCGACCCTGAAGCACCCATGTCATATAATGTTAAACTGATAACCTTATGGATTGTATCAAAAAATAATCGTAATACATTTGGATGAGAT
>CEOC01019120.1_pt1 | contig 16301 bp, 13 predicted proteins | sample 356191 | NCBI WGS metagenome assembly CEOC01 (sample SAMEA2619952, study PRJEB7988) | marine metagenome | biome: marine biome (ENVO:00000447); feature: deep chlorophyll maximum layer (ENVO:xxxxxxxx); material: "saline water (ENVO:00002010), including plankton (ENVO:xxxxxxxx)" | depth 17 m
GAATTTAGAATATAATTAATTATGCTTAAAAGATTTAATCATGTTGCTATAGTTGTTCCTGATCTTAATGATGCCTCAAAAAAGTATAAAGATGTTTTGAATGCAAACGTTTCCAAAGTTCATGACTATGCTGAGCATGGAGTTAGCGTTGTTTTTGTTGATTTAGGTAATACTAAAATTGAATTAATGCATCCCTATGGGGAAAACTCTCCAGTTAAGAATTTTTTAGAGAAACACACCGGAGGTGCTATTCATCATATTTGTATTGAAGTAAGTGATATTAATGAGGCATGTGAAAATTTAAAGTCTAAAAATATTAGGATTCTTGGCGATGGTATCCCAAAGATTGGGGCTCATGATAAACCGGTTATTTTTCTTCATCCTAAAGATTTTTTTGGGACACTCATAGAGTTAGAACAGGAGTAAAAAATTGCTTGAATTTCTTGTCATTTACCTAATTCTTTGGTGGCTTGTTTTTTTTGTTATGTTACCATTTGGTGTGGAGCGAGATCAAGAAGTTAGATTTGGAAATGATCCTGGAGCCCCAAAGCAATCATTAGTAAAAAAAAAGGCAATCATTTCATCCTTCATAACACTAATTTTGACATCTGTTGTTATTATAATAAAAAATGAAATATTCTAATTTTTTTATTCCAACATTTCGAGAAAACCCATCAGATGCGAAATTAAAATCTCATATTTTAATGATAAAATCTGGAATGATAAAACAAGAAACTTCTGGAATATATTCATGGTTACCCCTTGGTTTTAAAGTTTTAAAAAAAATAATCACAATTATTGAAGATATGCACGAAAGTCATGGAATAAATCAAATTCTAATGCCAACAATACAAAGTTCTGATATATGGAAAATAAGTAATAGGTATGATACTTATGGAAAGGAAATGTTGAGGATCCTTGATAGAAATAACAAAGAACTTCTCTATGGACCTACAAACGAAGAAATGGTCACAGCAATTGGTAAACATTTTATTAAAAGTCATAAAAATCTTCCCCGTTATTTCTTTCACATTCAAAGTAAATTCAGAGATGAAATTAGACCTAGATTTGGGGTGATGAGAGCAAGAGAATTTTTAATGAAAGATGCTTATAGTTTTGATAAAGATGAAGAATCAGGTGAATTAACTTATGAAAATTTTTTCAGATTATATTTAAATATTTTTGATAAAATGGGTTTAAAAATAATTCCAGTTAGAGCACCAAGTGGAGAAATTGGAGGAAACCTTTCACATGAGTTTCACTTATTATTAGAGACAGGTGAGTCAAAGATCTTTGTTGATGAAACACTTTTGAAAAGTAATTTTTCTAATTCAAAAATATCAGAAATTAAATTAATTAATAGCTTTACAGATGAATTATATGAATCCTTGAATATTAGTCAAAATTTAACCCAATTAAAAAGTACTGAACTTGGCCATATATTTCTTTTTGGTACAAAATACAGTAAATCATTTGATTTTAAAATAGATTATGAAAATGATAAGATATTTCCATATATGGGTTCTTATGGAATAGGAATATCAAGAATTCCAGCTGCTATAATTGAAGCTTCTAATGATGATAATGGAATTATTTGGCCAAAAGATGTTTCTCCATTTGATATCGTGTTGATTAATTTGACCTCAAACAACGAAGTTACAGTTAGTTTTTGCGAAGATCTTTACGCCGAATTAAAGTTAAATAATTATGATGTTTTACTTGATGATCGTTCAGAGCGACCCGGTATTAAGTTTTCTGATGCAGATTTAATTGGAATACCAATCCAAATAATTGTTGGAAAAAATTTTATTGATAAAAAAAAAATTGGAGTAAAGACAAGAAAAGATTTGAAAGAAGATATAATTTCTAGTGACAATATAATTGAATTTCTAAAACAAATGAAAGTTTAATGATAAGCTTTTTTGAAATATGGGTTTCTTTTAAATATCTACTACCTAAAACAAAAGAAAAATTTTTTTCAATAATAACTATTTTTTCATTTGTCGGAATCTCATTAGGTGTTGCCACATTAATTATTGTGATGTCAGTTATGAATGGTTTTAGAGATGAGCTAACAAATAAAATCCTTGGTGTAAATGGACATTTAAAACTACAAAGTTTTAATAATCTGAAAATACACAATAAAGATTCACTCGACAAAACCTTAAAAAATAAAATTTCTGATATTTTTGTTAATAAAATAATTGTAAGTCAAGCTTTGTTCTCGAAAAATTCATTTTCAACTGGTGTTTACTTAAAAGGAGTTGAAGGTAAATATTTTTCCGAAAGAAGAATATTTTCAGGTATAAACCCCTTATCAATCAAAGCATTTAAAAATAATGAAGGAATTTTAGTCGGCGAGAAGTTACAAAAAAAACTAAATCTTGAAATAGGTGATTTTGTTAACATACTTTCTTCAAATAATATTCAAACAGTTTTTGGAAATATGCCTAGATCCTCAAGTTTTAAAATTGTTGGTTTTTTTAATACAGGTATGTACGAATACGATTCAGCATTGATTTTTATTCCGATAGAAATTGTTCAAAGTTTCCTGAATATGGAAAATTTTTTTGACTTTTATGAAATCCAGTTAAAAAATTTTGATGAACTTGATGAGAAACAAATTCAATTAAATGAAAATATTCCTAATTTTCTAAAAATTTCTGATTGGAGACAACTAAATCCCTCGTTATTCAATGCTCTTGAAGTTGAGAAAAATGTAATGTTTTTAATCCTTTTACTAATAATAGTTGTAGCAGCTTTTAACTTAATTTCTTCAATGATTATTTTAGTATCAATGAAAAGAAGAGATATAGGTGTTTTAAGAATACTAGGAGTAAAAAAAAATCAAATATTAAAAATCTTTGTTGTTAATGGTTCAATCATTGGCATTCTAGGAACGGTTATTGGATGTTTTTTAGGATTAATTTTTTGTATTAATATCAACGAAATTAAAAGTTTTATAGAGATTTTTCTAGATTCTAATTTATTTTCTGAAGAAATTTATTTTTTCTCACAACTACCGGTAATAATTAACTACTCTCAAATCTTAAAAATTGCATTAATTTCTATTTTTTTGTCATTCATATCTACAATTTATCCCTCCATAAGGGCATCTAAAGTAGATCCAATAAATCTTATTAAATGGGATTGATATGTTAAGTTTAAAAAATATCAGTCAGAATTATTTACAAGGTGATTCAATAGTTAAGGTTTTATCACAACTCAATTTTTCTGTAAATGGCGTTAAAAATATTGGCATCATAGGTCCTTCGGGATCAGGTAAGTCAACTTTTCTTAATATTCTGGGGATGATAGAAACACCTACATCTGGAGAATATATATTGAATGGTAATAATTGTTTTGATTTATCCCAAAATTTAAAAACCGAAATTAGAAGAAAATCTATTGGTTATATATTTCAAAATAATCAACTATTAGAGGATTTTAATGTACTTGAAAATATTGCCTTTCCATTAATTCTTAATGGTGAATCATTTAATCAAGCAAAAAATAAATCATTAATCCTATTGGAAAAGTTAGGCTTGAAAAATAAAAAATCTATAAAACCTGGTTTATTGTCTGGTGGAGAACAACAAAGAATTGCAATTGCAAGAGCGTTAATTAAAAAGCCAGTTCTTCTTCTTGCCGATGAACCTACAGGTAGCTTAGATAAAAATAATTCTTCTGTAGTAATGGATCTAATCCTAAATTTGTCAAAAAAAAATAAAACTATATCAATAATTGCTACACATAATCTAGAAATAATTAAAAGACTGGATGTGTGTTATAAAATTGAGAAAGGTAAGTTAATTGAAATCTAGTCCAAAGTTTATTCACCTTAGGAATTACACGCAATACTCTTTGTCAAAAGGTGCAATAAAAATAAACGAATTAATTGAACTTTGTCTTAAAAATAATATTCCCGCTATTTCTATTACTGATTTCAATAATTTATTTGGTTGCATGGAGTTTTCTATTCAGTGTCTCAAAAATGGAATTCAGCCTATTATAGGTTCAAATATTTATTTAAGAGATAAAAACTTTACACCTGGTTTTGTTCTTCTGCTTTGTAAAAATGAAAAAGGCTTTAAAAATCTATCAAAATTAATTTCAATTTCAAGTATTGAAAATTCTGTTAATGCCGATGTATTTTTAACATTTGACAATTTAAAAAAATTTAGCGAAGGACTAATTTGTTTTGCGGGTGGCCAATTCGGAATTCTCAGTGAAAATTTTAAAAATAATAATACTCGTCAATCGGATAACCTGATTAAGATCTTTCAAGACATTTATAAAAGTAATTTTTTTCTTGAAATTCAAAGGTTGTCAAAAAAAGAAATAAATTTTGATAATTATTTAATTTCTAGATCCATAGAAAAAAATATACCATTAGTTGCTACAAACGAGAATTTTTTTTTAGACAAGAAATTCTTTAATTCCCATGATGCACTATTGAGCATTTCTGAGCAAAAATATATTGATTCTGAGGATAGATTAAAGAGTAACCCAGAATACTATTTTAAAACAGAATCACAAATGCTTAAAATTTTTAATGATATTCCATCAGCATGCTGGAATACAGAGTTGATTGCAAAAAAATGTAGTTTTTATCTCGATGAAAAACCAACCGTTCTACCTAAGGTTTATTCTTCAAAATTAGAAGAGGATAATTTTTTAAAAAAAGTATCTGAAGAGGGTCTTTTAAATAGAGTTGATAAAAATAATTTTAGTGAAGATAAAATTTCTACTTATAAAAATAGATTGCAGTATGAACTTGAAATAATAACTAAAATGGGTTATTCAGGTTATTTTTTGATAGTATCAGATTTTATAAGCTGGGCTAAAAAAAATAATATTCCAGTTGGACCCGGTAGAGGCTCAGGAGCAGGGTCATTAGTTGCTTGGTCACTTTTTATTACAGATCTTGATCCCATTAAATTTGGACTGTTGTTTGAAAGGTTCTTAAATCCTGAAAGAGTATCACTTCCTGATTTTGATATTGATTTTTGTATGGAAAAAAGAGATGAAGTTATCTCCTATGTTAGAAAAAAGTATGGACAATTAAATGTTGCACAAATAATTACTTTTGGTTCATTTCAGGCTAGAGCAGCTATTAGAGATGTTGGAAGAGTTATGCAACTTCCATTAAATTTAGTTGATGATATTTGTAAAATGATACCCTATAACCCAGCTCAGCCTGTAAGCTTAAGTGATACTTTAAGTGATGATAAAATTAAAAAATTAATTAAAAATGATGAAAAAATTAAAAAATTATTTAAAATTTCAATTGATTTAGAGGGCTTATACCGTCATGTTTCTACTCATGCAGCAGGTATAGTTATCTCTGATAATTCTCTCTTAAATTTACTTCCACTTTATAAGGACCCAAAATCAGATATACCAGTAACTCAGTTTTCAATGAAATATGTAGAAAAAATAGGGTTAATCAAATTTGATTTTCTTGGATTAAAAACTTTAACTGTAATTGATAAAGCTTGTGAGTATTTAAAAGGTATTGGAATAAAAATAAATGTAAATGAACTACCCTTAGACAATTCTAAGACCTTTGATCTTTTAAAGAAAGGTGACACAACAGGAGTATTTCAACTTGAGGGTCAGGGTATGAAAGAAACTTTAAAAAAAGTTCTTCCTGACAGATTTGAGGATATAATTGCTGTAGTTTCACTTTACAGACCAGGGCCAATGGATAATATTCCCACCTATATTAATAGAAAACAAGGTAAAGAAGTATATCATTATTTACACCCCTTATTAAAAGAAATTTTAAATGAAACTTATGGAATTATGGTGTACCAAGAACAAGTTATGTTAATTGCTCAAAAATTAGCTGGGTTTAGTTTAGCTAAGGCTGATTTATTGAGAAGAGCAATGGGAAAAAAAATTAGATCAGAGATGCTTGCACAAAAATCAAATTTCATTAGGGGATGTTTAAAAAATAATATATTGGAAAATAAAGCAGAAAATCTTTTCAATGAAATAGAAAAATTTGCTGGTTATGGCTTTAATAAAAGTCATGCTGCTGCATACGCAAAAATTGCTTATCAAACAGCATTTTTAAAAGCTAATTTTCCCCTTGAGTTTTTTTGTTCTCTGATGAATCATGATATCGGTAATTTTGAAAAGATTTCAAATTATTGCTATGAAATAAAAAGATTAAACTATCAATTATTTACACCTGATATTAATAAATCTGATGTTTTTTTTAAGGTTGTTTATGATAAAAATAAAAAAGCTATTGGTATTACTTATGGTTTAAGTGCAATAAAAAATATTGGTGAGAATTCAGTGGTAGAATTATTAAATGAAAGAAAAAGGAATGGAAAATTTAGTTCATTATTAGATTTATTACAAAGAGTAAACAACAAGATATTAAATAAAAAAGTACTTGAGGGATTAATTTTTTCGGGATCTTTAAATTCTGTTGAAAAAAATCAAAATTTTTTATTAAAAAATATTGACCAAATTATTAACTTTAATTCAAGTTATCATAAAAACGTTTCAAAAGATCAAGTTAATTTGTTTTCTGATTTTATAGATCAAAAACAGTTTGATTCATCTAACTTTAAAGACTGTAAACTTGAAGAAAAATTAAGCATGGAGTTTGAATCTTTTGGATTTTATTTATCTGATCATCCTTCAAAATTCTATAAAGCATTAAATAATGATAAAAATATAACAAGTATCAAAACTATTAATGACATTGAATTTGATTCTATTTCGTCAAATAAATCATTCAATGTGATTTGTCTTATCTCAGATCTAAATGAAAGAACATCAAAAACTGGAAGAAAATATTGTTTTTTAAATTTATCAGATGAAACGGGAAGTATGGACTCAATATGTTTTTCTGAAGTTTTAGAATCATCACAAAATTATTTAAAAATTGGAAAAGTAATTTTAGTAAGACTTATTTTTCAAAACTTTAAAGATTCTTCTAGACTTGTTGTTTCTTCAGTAAACCCATTAAATGATTCTGATAATAAATTAAAATATTTAATTTCATTAGATAAAGATAACTTAAATTATCAAAAGTTAAAATTATTATTAGATGAAAATAATAATGGTAATAGTGAGTTTTTTTTTAAAATTGCACATTCTGATCATGAAATAAAGATTGCTAGTAAAAATAATTTCAACGTAAATATGGATTTTTTAATTGCCTTAAAAAACACAGAGGGTGTTTTAGATATAAAAGAAATTAATTAAAAAAAGTATTGATTTATATTTTTAAAAATGTAGTTTCTATATTTATTTCAAACACGCAGCATCTCTGGTGTTTTTTGCTGTGTGAATGTAAAACCGGAGAATTATGCAAAATATTTCAATTAAAGATCTTTTAGATGCTGGAGCCCACTTTGGTCATAAAACTAATAGGTGGAACCCAAAAATGTCTGAGTTTCTATATGGTCACAGAAATGGTATTCACATTATAGATTTACAAAAAACAGTTGTTTTATTTAACGAAGCATTAAAGATTTTAAAAAATTTTTCGTCAGAAGGCAAAAGTATATTATTTGTAGGGACTAAAAGGCAAGCCTCAGATTTAATAGAAAAATACGCTAAATCTTGTAACCAATTTTTTATAAATAAAAGGTGGCTTGGTGGAATTCTTACTAATTGGAATACTATACAAAATTCTATCAAAAGATTAAAAAAAATTGAAGATATTTTAGAAAATCATTCTCAAACTTATACCAAAAAAGAACTTCTTAAATTTCAAAATACAGCTGATAAGCTTAATAAATCAATCGGTGGCATTAAAGATTTAAACTCAAAACCCGATTTGTTGTTTATAATTGATACAAATAAAGAATTTCTTGCTGTAAAGGAAGCTAATAAATCTGGAATTCCAATTGTTGCCATTCTTGATTCCAATTCAAATCCAGAAGGAATTGATTATCCCATCCCCGGAAATGATGACGCCATAAGGTCCATTGAGTTTTATTGTAGTGCTGTTGCTGAAATAATTAAAAATAATAAAATTATTAATCAAGACAACAAAACTGAAAGTAAGACTTAAAAATGTCGTTTACGCCAGAAGATATCAAAAAATTAAGAAACAAGACAGGGGCTGGAATGATGGATTGCAAAAAAGCTTTAGATGAAACAAACGATATTGAAAAAGCAGTTGATTGGTTAAGAAAAAAAGGCATAAACACAGCCCAAAAAAAATCGGAAAGATCTGCGACAGATGGCTTGATTACAATTAGAATTGAAGATAGCACTGGTGTAATTTTAGAAATAAATTCTGAAACAGATTTTGTTGCCAAAAATGAATATTTCCAAGAATTTTGTGAAGTTACGTCTATGCTGTGTGTTAAAAACAATATTGAAAATCTTGATGATCTTCTTGATTCGTCGTTTGAGAATTCGGGTAATAAAGTAAAAGACGAGCTTACAAACCTTATATCCAAGCTTGGAGAAAATATAGTAATTAAAAAACTAAAACTTGTAAATGATCCAAAACTTAAGTTACAAAAATATTTACACAATTCTGTTTCAGAAAATTCTGGTAAACTTGGAGTTCTACTGTCATTTAGTGTCGAAGAAATCAACGATAATGTTAATGACATTTCAAAACAAATTTGTATGCATATTGCTGCAACAGAACCAAAGTCTTTAGATATAGACTCTTTAGATAAATCACTGATTTCAAAAGAAAAAGATATTTACAAAGATCAACTTAAATCTTCAGGAAAGCCGGATGATATTTTGGAGAAAATTATAGATGGCAAAATCAAAAAATATTATGAGGATGTGTGTTTATTAGAACAACCGTTTGTTATTGATAATAAAATAAAGGTTAAAGATGTTATATCGGAATTTAACAAAAATAATAATCTAGACTTAAATATCAAAAATTATTTTATTTTCAAATTAGGTCTATAAGAAGAACCATTTCACTTTGATCAATTTAAAAAAAAAGCATATTTTACTGAAATTATCAGGTGAATCATTAATGGGTAAAAATGACTTTGGAATAGATCTTGATACTATCAATTCTATAACTGAACAAATAGCAAAAATTCACAAAAATGGAACTATGTTTTCAATTGTTGTAGGTGGGGGCAATATTTTTAGAGGTGTATCTGCATCTTCTGTTGGAATGGATAGATCTTCAGCAGATTATACTGGCATGATGGCAACAGTTATTAATTCACTAATTTTACAGAATTCTTTGGAGCAAAAAGGTATACAAACACGAGTTTTATCTGCTTTAAAAATGGATACGGTCTGCGAACCCTACATAAGAAGAAGAGCAATTAGGCATATACAAAAAAATAGAATTGTTATTTTTGCAGCAGGTACAGGAAACCCTTTTTTTACAACTGATACCGCAGCTTCATTGAGAGCTTCTGAAATGAAATGTGACTTTTTACTCAAAGCAACAAAAGTAGATGGAATTTATGATTCTGATCCATTAAAAAATTCAAAAGCAGAAAAATTTGATAATTTAAGTTATGATGATGTCATTAGTAAAAATTTAAAAGTGATGGATATAACAGCAATAACCCTAGCTAAGGAAAATAAAATTCCAATTGTAGTTTTTTCAATATTGCAAAAGGATTCTTTAATTGAGATAATAGAAGGAAAAGGTTCTTTTACGATTATAAGAGATTAAATTTATGTTTGATTTGAAGATATATGAGGAAAAAATGGAAAAAGCTATTGATGTTTTAAAAAGAGAATTTTCCGGATTAAGAACAGGTAGAGCCTCAACCTCCCTTTTAGATCCGATTTCCGTGGAAGCATACGGCTCCACGGTACCTTTGAATCAAGTTTCTAATATCAGTGTTCCAGAATCAAGAATGTTGACAGTTCAAGTTTGGGATGATTCTCTTGTTAACACTGTAGAGAACTCAATAAGAAATTCTAATCTTGGACTAAACCCAATGATTGAGGGAAGTTTGATAAGAATTCCTATCCCTGAATTATCTGAAGAAAGAAGAATAGAGATAGTAAAGATTGCCTCGAAGTATTCTGAAGATTCTAAAATTTCAATCAGAAATGTTCGTCGCGATGCAATGGAAAAAATAAAAAGTCTTGAAAAAAATAAAGAAATTTCACAAGATGAATCATTTAAGTTTTCTGATGAAGTTCAAAAGATGACTGATAATTTGATAGAAAAAATAGATACTTTATTTGCTGATAAGGAAAAAGATATATTAAGAGTGTAATCAGTTACTCATGACTAATGGAATCGATAGTCGAAATTTGTTTCCTTCCCATGTTGCCTTTATAATGGACGGTAACAGAAGATGGGCAAAAAAAAATAATTTTCCTGTTATTGATGGTCATAAAAAAGGTGCCGAAATAATTAAGAAAATAGTAAGTAAATCAATTAAATTAAAAATTAAATATCTGACATTTTTTGGATTTTCAACTGAAAATTGGAATAGAGGCAGAAGAGAGGTTTTTCAATTACAATCATTACTAAAATATTATTTAGATTCAGAAACTCATAACTTTATGAAAAATGAAATAAATTTTTCATTTATAGGTGATGTTGAAAAGTTTGAAGATCCAATTAGGAGCAAACTATATAATTTAAAAAAATCTACAAAAAACTTTAATAAACTTTTTTTTACTTTAGCATTGAGTTATGGGTCAAGAAACGAAATTTTAAGTTCAATTAATAAATTATTGAAAACAAATAAAACTAAAATTACAGAAAAAAATATTTCTGAAAACCTAATGACAAGCCACTTACCTGATCCGGACCTTGTTATAAGAACTTCTGGTGAAAAAAGATTGTCAAATTTTTTATTGTGGCAGATAGCTTATTCTGAACTTTACTTTACTAAAACTCTATGGCCAGACTTTGAAGTTAATAGATATATGATTGCTTTAAAGAATTTTATTAATAGAAAACGAAGATATGGAGGTGATTGATGTTAAAAGATTTTCATATGAGGTTTTTTTCTTCAATTTTTCTTTTCTTTCCTTTACTACTTCTTTTTTCAAAAAATAATTTAATTTTTTTATTTATCATTCAGATTTTACTTACGCTAAGTTTATGGGAGTTTTTTAGGTTAAAAAAATTTAAAGATCTTTCCAGAAAAAGACCAAAAATAGAGCCTCTTTTATTAATTAGTAGGCAAAAAATCAGTAGTTTAGATTTTCTCATAATACTTAAAGTCAACATACTACTAGTATTTTTTTTTCATTCTCCAAATTATATTTTAATTATTTTAATTTTAAGTTTATTTATCTCTTATCTTTATTTTATTCTAGAATTTAATTTTGAGAAACTCCTAGGCTTAATCTATTGTTCAATACCCTTTTTTATATTAATTGATCTAAGAATTGATGATAATTTTTATGAATATTTATTTTATATATTTTTTTTTGCAATTTTAACTGATGTTTTCTCTTATCTCTCTGGAAAAATTATAAAGGGAAAAAAAATTTTTCCTTCTATAAGTTCTGGCAAAACTTTTTCAGGTACTATTGGAGGAATTTTGATCCCGTGTATACTTTCGGTTTTTATGTTCATTAATACAGTTGACGTATATTTAATTATATTTACTTCTATTTTTCTTTCTGTAGTTGTTCAATTGGGAGATCTTTTAGAGTCTTATTTTAAAAGATTGTGTGATGTTAAGGATAGTAGTAGTCTAATTCCTGGGCATGGGGGAGTTTTAGATAGGTTTGATGGATTATTTTTGTTGGTAATAGTAATTTTTATTTTAAAAATTCTAAATTTTAATTTTTTTTTTATAATATAAAATCAGATGAAAAAAAAAATTACAATATTTGGTTCGACAGGTTCAATAGGTGATTCAACCCTAGATCTTATTAAGAGCCATCCTGAAAAATATGAAATAGTTGGTTTGACTATAAACAATAATTATAAAAAGTTAATAAAACAGGTAAAAAATTTTAAACCAAAGATAGTGTCTATAAATGACACAAGATCATTTGAGAAATTTAAGGAGATTAATTTAAATCAGTCTTTAAAAGTTGTTAATGGGAATGATTGTTATGATGAGATACTTGATTATGATACAGATATTGTTGTAGCTGCTATTACTGGTTCAGCAGGATTAGTTCCAGTTGTTAAGGCAGCAAAAAAAGGTATTTCAATTGCATTAGCTAATAAGGAAAGTTTAGTTTGCTCTGGTTCATTAATTACATCAATTGCAAATAAAAATGGATCAACTATTCTTCCAGTTGATTCAGAGCATAATGCAATTTTTCAAGTATTAGATTCAAAAAATCGGTCAAATGTGTCAAAATTAATTTTAACTGCTTCTGGTGGTCCTTTTTTAAATATCAAGGCTGAAGATTTAATTAATATTACTCCAGAACAAGCTATCAAGCACCCTAATTGGTCAATGGGAAAAAAAATCTCTGTTGATTCAGCAACAATGATGAACAAAGGCCTTGAACTGATAGAGGCACATTACTTATTTGAAATGCCTCACCAACAAATTGATGTAATAATTCATCCAGAATCTATTATACATTCGTGTGTTGAATACACAGATGGTTCAATTTTATCTCAGATGGGAACTCCAGATATGCGTATACCAATTTCTTTTGTTCTTGCATACCCAGATAGAATTTCTAACTCTGTAAAAAAACTTGAATTAGGAAAGATTAAAAAATTAACTTTTCTTGAACCAGATCTTGAAAAATTCCCGTGTTTGGAACTCGCATATGAGTCTTTAAAAATAAAAAAAAGTGCACCAACAATTCTTAATGCCGCAAATGAGGTGGCTGTGGATGCTTTTTTATCTAATAAAATTAGCTATTTATCAATCCCAAAATTAGTAGAAAAAACTTTAAATAAAGCTTCATTTTCTAATATCAATAGTATAAAAGATGTAATAGAAATAGATAACGATTCAAGACAATTTACTGCGAGTATGGTTGTTTCTGGAAAGTATTAGTTTTAATGTTAGATGTAGTTTTTAATTCTATAATTCCTTTTGTAATTATTCTTACAATACTTGTTTTTGTACATGAGCTTGGTCATTATCTTGCAGCTATAAAAAACAATGTTAAGGTCGAAGTTTTTTCTATTGGATTTGGAAAAGAATTATTCGGTTTTACAGATAACACTGGGACAAGATGGAAATTTTCTCTTTTACCATTGGGTGGTTATGTAAAAATGCATGGTGATGCTGATGAAGCTAGTACAAAGACAACTAAAGAAAATATAGACCCAAAAAGATCTTTTCATAATAAGTCAATTCGACAAAGATCCATTATCTTATTTGCAGGCCCAGCTGCAAATTTTATTTTCTCAATTATTTTACTAGTTTTTATAAACTGTTTTTATGGTTTTACTTCAACTAAGCCAATAATTAGTGAAATAGAAAAGAATATGCCGGCTGATCTTTCAGGTTTAGAAGTAGGTGATACTATTTTAGAAATAAATGAAAAAAAAATATCTGATTTTTCTCAACTTCGTATAATGATTTCTTCTAATGAAAATATTAAGGTTACATTTAGTCGTAATGATAAAATTATAGTCACCAATATTAAAACAGTAGATGGCAAAATTGGAATAAAAGGTACAATAGAAACAAGAAAACTTAATATCCTTGATTCATGTTTTACCTCTTTACAGCAATTTTATAATTTTATAAAGATGACTCTTATTGGTATTTATGAAATGATTACAGGTCAAAGAGGTGCAGAAGATTTAGGTGGACCAATACGTATCGCAGAGCTTTCTGGAGATTTTTGGAGCAAAGGAATTCAAAGTACTCTTTGGTTTATGATGATTATTTCACTAAATCTTGGCCTAATAAATTTATTTCCAATCCCAATGTTAGATGGTGGACATTTACTTCTTAATTTGATTGAGTTTGTCAAAGGCTCTCCGCTTAATAAAAAGTCACTAGAATTAGTTCACATGGTTGGTTTAGTCTTATTACTATCATTGATGGTATTTGCTACATACAATGATGTTTTAAGAATAATAAAATAAATGTAATGAAAAATTTTTTATATTTCTTTTTTCTTTTTTTTTTAACTAAAATTCTCTTATTAAGTCCTGTAAACTCTCAATCGCCTGGAACCCCATCTTCAAGTTACGGTATCGATTATTATACTAAAGATAAAAAAATAGAAACTGAGGATCTTGATATTTTGCAAGAAAATCTAAACACAATTTCTAACATAATTGTTCAAGGTAATAAAAGATTAGAGTCTAATTTAATTATTAATGAATCTCAAATTCAAACATTGGGTACTAATGAAAAAAGCCTAAGCAAAGCTGTCAAGAATCTATATAAAACTGGTTATTTTGACGATGTTCAAATTTTTAAAGATAAAAGTCTTATTTTTATTAATGTAAAAGAAAACCCTGTTATTGATTTAATTTCTATTGAAGGAAATAAAGAGATTTCAGATGAACTAATTTTAGAGGAACTAACTATAAAGTCTAGAAATGTCTATTCTATTGATGTAATAAAATCCGATGCTGATATAATTGAGACATTATATAAAAGGCAGGGCTTTTTCTCTACATATGTAGAACCCAAGGTTATAAAAATTGATGATAGTAGAGTCAATCTTGTTTTTGAAGTATATGAAGGAAAAGAAGCAAAAATTAAAAGGGTTAATTTCATTAACAATAAGGTTTTTTCTGACTCAACACTTAAAGATGTGATTAGTTCGGCTGAGTACAGATGGTATGAATTCTGGGGTAGTAATGATAAATTTGACAAAGATAGAATAAACTATGATAAAGATCTTTTGAAAAAGTATTATTACGATAACGGATATATAGATTTTAGAATAATTTCAGTAAATTCAAGTTTAATAGATAATAGAAAAGACTTTGTAGTTAACTTTTCATTATATGAAGGAAAAAGATATAAAGTTTCCAACGTTAATGTACAATCAAATCTTAGAAATTTACAAAAGTTAGATGTTTCTAATTTAATTGAAGTTTCACAAGGTGATTGGTACAGTTCCATTGATATTGATGAAACAATTAAGAACATAACCGAAAAAGCCAGCCAATTTGGTTATGCTTTTGTTGAAGTATACCCTGTTATAAAAAAAAGGATGGGTTTTGTAGATTTAACATTTCAGATTGAGGAGGGGCAAAAGATATTTATTGATAGAATTAATATAAATGGAAATCTCAAAACGGTTGATAAGGTAATTAGAAGAGAACTAGAACTTGTTGATGGCGATCCATTTAATTCTGTCAAATTAAGACAGAGTGAAAGAAATGTGAATAATACGGGTCTATTTGATGGAGTGGAAATAAAACTTGATGAGTCATCAGATGCAAACAAAGCAAATGTAGAGGTAGAAATCAAAGAAAAAGCCACTGGACAATTTTCTGTTGGAGGTGGCTTTTCATCTTTAGATGGAGCTATTGGTAATGTTTCAATCAAGGAATCTAATCTTTTTGGAGAAGCAAAAGAAATTGGTCTTGCACTTGGTATATCCACAAGAAGACAAGAAATTGATTTATCTTATACAGACCCTTATTTTCTGGATAAGGATTTAGCTGCTGGTATTGATTTATTTAACGTAAGAAAAAATAATAAAAGATACAGTGGATATAAACATAATATAATTGGTTTTAGACTTCGATCTGGTTATGAGTTAATTAATGATGTAAGACATTTTTCTAGTTACACCCTCAAGAGGGATAAAATACATGATATTAGTAATACCACATCTAGGTATATACAAGACCAAGAAGGAAAAAGAGTAACATCAATTATTGGTCAAGCGATTCAATACAGTTCATTAAATGATAGAATTAATCCAACTGAAGGCATGCGAGTTCGTTTGGATTTTGATTATTATGGATTAACTGGTGACTCCGAACATTTTCAAAGTGAATTGAAAATAGCTAATTTTTATAGAATAGCTGATGGAGTGGTTTTGGGAAACTTTGTTGAAGGAGGTTACATTCATCCAATCAGAGATATTAAGATAAATGATAGATTTTTTATTAATGGAGATAGGCTAAGAGGGTTTAAAAATTTAGGGGTTGGTCCAAGAGATTCCTCTACAACAGACGCTCTAGGAGGTGAAATCTATTATTTGAGTAGAAATGAATTAACATTTCCATTGGGCTTACCTGATGATCTTGGTGTTGCTGGATTAGTATTTGGTGATGTAGGTACGTTATATAGTTTATCCGAGACTGGAGCTGATATATTAGATGATAATAAACTTCGTGCGTCTGCAGGTGTAGGAATCTCTTGGGTTTCTCCTTTTGGACCAGTGAAGTTTTATTTGTCTAAAGCTATCCTAAAAGAAAATTATGATAAAAAAGAGATTTTTAGATTTAG
>CEOC01019974.1_pt1 | contig 16257 bp, 20 predicted proteins | sample 356191 | NCBI WGS metagenome assembly CEOC01 (sample SAMEA2619952, study PRJEB7988) | marine metagenome | biome: marine biome (ENVO:00000447); feature: deep chlorophyll maximum layer (ENVO:xxxxxxxx); material: "saline water (ENVO:00002010), including plankton (ENVO:xxxxxxxx)" | depth 17 m
GCCTCTAATATTTTCTCATTAGATTTTTCTGGATCATCTTCAAAGTTATCTAATTCACATATCCATTTATGTAGATCCGTAAACCTAATGTGTTGAGGATCAATATCTGGATATTTTTCATCCAATTCTATAGCAATATCCAAACTATCAGTCCATTTTAGGGTCATTAATGTCTCTCCGAAGCGTGATTAATTGTATATTTTGGTATTTCAATGACTAAATCCTCATCCTCAACAATTGCCTGACAACTTAAACGTGAATTACTTTGTAGCCCCCATGCCTTATCTAAGTAATCATCTTCATCTTCAGTTGCGTCTGATAATGAATCAAGTCCCTTAACTACATATACATGACAGGTTGTGCATGCGCATGATAGTTCGCAAGCATGTTCTATTGATATTCCGCTGTCAAGAGCAGCTCTACAGATACTAGTACCCTTGTCTACCTCAATAGTAGCACCATCTGGACAAATATCTTCATTTGGTAAAAATGTTATTTTTGGCATTTCGTTCTACAGTATATCATCTATGCCTTTGCCTGCAATCAGTGACTTTATGCTACTATTCATTCTACGTTCAACATAGAATTCAGACTGTTTCTCAAGCTCTTGAATATTTTTTTCAATAAGTTCAGAATCATCGGTGCTTATACTACTTTTTAAAGATTCTAATTTGGCAACTAATGCATTGAACTCATCATTAGACAAGAGTTCTTTCCCATCACTATTTAAAGCTTGCTCTAAAGCATAGATTACTCTTTTACCTTCTACTATTGATTCATTAAGACGCCTTAGCTTCATGTCAGACTCTGCGCTGTTATTAGAATCTCTAATCATCTTGGTTATTTCTTCTTCTGTTAGACCATAAGAAGGCTTAACTTCTATCATAGCTGAATTACCAGTTGTGGTTTCAGTAGCAGACACAGACAGAATACCATCGGCATCGATTTGAAAGTCTACATCTATTCTTGGTCCACCAGCAACCATTTGAGGGATATCTTTTAAAATAAATTCGCCAAGTGAATTACAATCATCAACTAACTCGCGTTCGCCCTGAACAACATTGATCAGTAATTTAGTCTGTCCATCTTTGAATGTTGTAAAAGTTTTTCTTAATTTGATTGGTATAGGCGTATTTCTAGTAATTACTTTTTCTGACAAACCGCCATATGTCTCTATTCCTAAGGAAAGTGGTAAAACATCCAACAGGAGTATGTTATCTTTGTTGTTACCTGATAATAAAGATGCTTGAATTGCTGCGCCATGAGCAACTACTTTGTCTGGGTCAATGTTGTTAAGAATTTCACAGCCAAATCTGTTACCTAACAGCTGTTTGATACACTTTATTCTTGTAGAACCACCAACTAGTATCATGCTTTTAATGTCTTTTAAGTTTAGATTAGAGTTAGTTAAAGCATTTTCTACAATATCAAATGTTTTAATTAAAATAGGATTGATAATCTCTTCAAATTTCTCTCTTGAAAGAGAAACAACATTGCCATCAATTTCTGTAGATGCTAATTCTTCATTATTTAGTAACTCTTTTAAATAACACGCAATTTTCTTAACTTTAGTATTTGTAAATTTGCTTAAATTTTTATATTTTTCTTTTAACCAGAGAGCTATAGCATAATCAATATCATCACCCCCAAGGTTAGTATTGCCATCAGTTGATAAAACTTTAAATATACCTTTCTCTAATGTCAAAACAGATACATCGAAGGTTCCGCCACCAAAATCATAGACTACAAAAGACCCTGTTTCGTTAGATTCAAGTCCATATGCTAGCGCAGCTGCAGTAGGTTCGTTTAGTAAACGTAATACATTGATACCAGCTAATTGTGCAGCATTCTTTGTTGCTTGACGCTGTATATCATTGAAATAAGCTGGCACTGTAATCACAGCTCCATCTAAAGGTTTGTTCTCATGAGATTCGGCTAAGTCTTTAAGATGAGATAATATATTTGAGGAAACTTCTATAGCTGTATATTCATGATTATTAATCTTTATACAAGGTAAATTATTTTTCCCACAAACAATATCTAGATCATTTACAAAGTTAATCTTGCTCAGATCAGAAAATGATAAACCCATTATTCGCTTGATAGAAATAATATTCTTTATTTTAACGTTATCAGAATTAGCCACTGCTTTAGAACCGACAGATATTAAACCTGAATCATTAATAGATACAACAGATGGAATCAAACTTGATGAGTCATCATCATAAATTTTTAGATTTTCATCATAAGATGCAATTAATGAATTTGTGGTACCTAAGTCAATCCCAACTACAAATTTTTTTAGTTCATCATTAGACTTAGAGGGGTCTGATATTTGAAGTAAGCTCATGTTAATCTCATTTTGACAAGTTCATTAATATTTTTAATATAAAATCTAAGTTTGGATAAGTTTTGCCACATATCTTCAAAATCTTTTGATTTAAAGGAGAGTTTAATATTATCTATTGTCTCCTTTAAAAGTACCTTTACTTTTTCAAGATGACGGTCAATCAAGTCATTATCATTATTTTCCTTCAAAGATTCAACTAGTTCATTGTAGTCAATCTGTTCTTGTAAAAAATTAATATCATTAATTGTTTTAGACTCATCCTTAATGAAATTATTAATTTTAAGAATATATTCAATTCTCAATACAATATCACTTAAGATTTTGTATCCATCATTAACATGAGATGAGATCTGAAGAGCAAGCCTTTTTTCTAAATCTGATCCACTTGCATATTTATCTGGATGAAATTTAGATTGTAAAATCTTAACTTTCTCATCAAGTTCTGATTTATTAATATCAATGGAAATATCAAGATTAAATAATTCAAAAAAGTTCTTCTTTAATATGTCCATTAAACATTAAAACTTTCGCCGCAACCACACTTGTCTTTAACATTTGGGTTATTAAACTTAAAGCCTTCGTTCAGACCTTCCCTTCCAAAATCAAGCTCTGTTCCTTTTAAATATACATAGCTTTTTGGATTAACGATCAATTTAATCCCCTTGTCCTCAAAAATTTTGTCATCTGACTCAATTTTATCTGCAAACTCAATTACATAAGCCAAACCTGAGCAACCTGTCGTTTTTACTCCTAATCTAAGACCAACACCTTTGCCTCTTGATGTAAGATGGTCAGAGACATGTTTTGCAGCAGTATCTGTTATTGTAATACTCATAATCTAATGTGAAGCCCACTTGACAGTCTTTAAGTCTATGCCCTCTTTGTACATATCCCATAATGGAGACAAAGATCTTAATTTAGATACTGCGCTCTTGAGCAACTCAACAGTATGTTTAATTTCTTCTTCAGTTGTATACTTTCCAATTGTTATTCTTATGGAGCTATGTGCCAACTCATCATCTCTTCCTAGCGCTCTTAAGACATAGCTAGGTTCAAGACTCGCTGATGTACATGCAGATCCTGATGATACTGCAATATCTTTTATTGCCATTATAAGACTCTCGCCTTCTACGAAATTAAAACTTATGTTTAAGTTCCCAGGTATGCGTTGATCTAAATCTCCATTGAGATATATTTCTTCCATATCTTTTAGTCCATCCCAAAGCATATCTCTTAATTTTTTGATTTTTTTGTTATCTTTAGTCATTTCAAGTTTTGCATATTTAAATGCTTCTCCCATACCAACAATTTGATGTGTAGGCAGAGTTCCAGATCTAAAACCTCTCTCATGTCCGCCGCCATGCATTTGTGGCTGAATTCTAATTCTAGGTTTTCTTCTGACATATAAAGCTCCGATACCTTTTGGGCCATAAGCTTTATGTGCAGATAAGGCACATAAATCTATATTAAATTTATTCACATCTAAATCTACTTTACCGGGGCTCTGCGCTGCATCAACATGAAATACTATTTTATTCTCTCTGCAAATTTTACCAATAGACTCAAGGTCTTGTATTACACCAATTTCATTATTTACATGCATTATAGATATCACAGTAGTTGTTGGTCTTATAGCCTTTTTTAATTCATCAAGATCTAGGAGTCCGTTGTCTTTTGGATCTAGATAAGTAACTTCAAATCCCTCAGATTCGAGAAATCTCATTGTATCTAAAACTGCCTTATGTTCAGTTGATAAAGTAATGAGATGATTTCCCTTTTCCTTATAGAAATATGCAGCTCCTTTAATTGCTAGATTATCTGATTCAGTCGCACCACTAGTCCAAATAATTTCTCTTTTATCTGCTCCCAATAAATTTGCTACGTTAGATCTCGCTTCATCTATTAACTTTTCACTATCCCATCCATAAGGATGAGACCTAGATGCAGGGTTGCCAAAAGTCCCTTCTTTGGTTAGACAATCGGACATTTTTTTTGCTACCCTTTCATCAACAGGTGTTGTTGCTGAATAGTCAAGATATATAGGTATACTTAATTTAGCTTTTTGGTCTTTGATTCTGGCTGACATTTTTATTCTCCCTTAAAAATATAATATTTTGAACGTCTTTTCTTAATGTTATGTCACTTAGTGTAATCTCTCTCATATATTCATTAATTCTATTGTTCAAATCCGTCCAAATAAAGTGTGTTAAACAAGGCTTGTCATTTATACAGTTCATTGCCCCACCACACTGTGTCTGATCAATTTTTTCATCAACAGCTGTTATTATGTCTAAAAGATTCAGACTAGATGGGTCTTTTTTAAGTAAATAGCCACCACCAGGTCCTCTAATACTCCTAACTAATCCAGATTGTCTTAGTTTAGAAAATAACTGCTCCAAATAAGAGAGCGATATATTTTGTCTATTAGATATATCTTTAAGTGGTGCTGGATTTAGTTGGGTATGTATAGCTAAATCCACCATGGCTATTATTGCATAACGTCCTTTTGTAGTAAGTTTCATGCCTCAATTATCCTATAACCTAGTATTTTTATCAACTATTTATTAAATTTTTTAGTTATAGAAGAGATCATCCCCATTAGCATATTTACCTCTTCTTTTTCGAGGTTTGATCTATTAAACAATATATGTATTTTCTTTTTTAGAGAGAGATGATTTTTTGAAGTTATGAAATTTGTTTTTTCCAAAAGAGATATTAGTGAGTTTATAAAAAAGTTTTTTTCTTTTGATGTAGCTAATGCAGTGCGTGATTCAATACTTGATGGGTTTGCAAATGATTTTTTATGTAGCTCATATGCAATAATTTGAACAGCTGCCGATAGATTTAGAGATGTGTAATCATTATGAGTTGGTAAAGATACAATATAATCACATAAAAGAAGATCATTGTTTGATAAACCAGAGGATTCATTTCCAAAAACAAGATTAATTGTTATATTGGGATTATTCATAACATGGTTTATAGATTCGTCAACTGAAAAAATAGGGATTGATGCGCGGCGAGATCTTGCTGAGAATGCAATATTAGTGTTTGATTTTTCCAACGCAGATGCCAAGTCTGGAAATAGTTTTGCTCTTTTTAAAATATCTGTACAACCTACAGCCAGCTCATTAGCCCTTGTAGAGGGGAATTCTTTTGGGTTCACGAGTGATAGATTTTGAAAACCCATTGTCTTCATTGCTCTTGCTGTTGAACCAATATTACCAGGATGAGATGTATTAACTAAAACTATATGAACATTTGAAAACATATTGTAGTATTATGGATATTTTATTGGATTAACACAATATGCAACCTAGATTAAATATAGCCTTAAAAGCATGTAGATCAGCCGCTGATATAATTAATGGTATATATAAAACTAAAAGCCAGGATGATCTCAGGACCTATGACCATATTGATGAACACTTATACATGCATCTAGTTAATGTGATTGCTGAATCATACCCTTTTGATAAAAATGATATATTAGGTCCAACAAATATTAATATAACTAAAATTAAAGAGAAGGTTAATAATATAAATTTTACATCTGATATTAATAATAGGGATGAATATGTATGGGTAATTAATCCATTAGACTGCTATCAAAATTTTATAAATAAAATACCTTTATTTAATATCACTATTAGTATATTTCTTAATGGCACCGTACAAGCATCTCTGATTTATAATCCGGTTCTTGATCAGCTCGTAACAGCTATAAAAGGTGAAGGGGCAATTTATGAAAATAAGAAAATAAGAAATATAAATTCAAGTAGTGATAAAATCTTATATGTAATTGATGATCGAAAGGCAAAAGTGGATCTAGATAATATTTTACATGGTGATGAAAGAAAGTTTGGATCTAGGTCTGCAGAATTAGTTTATATTGCTGAAGGTAAATTAGACTTAGTTATGTACTCGGAAATTGATATCTGGGACTTTGCAGCAGGGTTATTAATTTGTCAAGAATCAGGCGTATTAGTAACTGGATCTAAAGGCGAAAATGATATTAATAAGTCGAGGTCTTTGCTTGCAGCCAAGGAGTCCTTACACAAAAAAATAATAACTCGTTTATCCTAGTTATTTTCTCTAATTTCAGCATTGGCTCCTAGTAGAAGTAAGCTTGTGCTAGCAATAAATATAGATGAATATGTACCGATTAGTATTCCGATTATCATTGCCAAAGCAAATAATTCGACAGCAGGTCCTCCTAATAAGAATAAAGAAACCAGTACGAACATTGTTGTCAAAGAAGTAATAAGCGTTCTTGATAATGTTTGATTGATAGAATTATTAAGAATATTTTCATAGTTATCTGTTTTTATAACTCTTGTGTTCTCTCTAATTCTATCATAAACAACAATTGTATCATTTAAAGAATAACCTATCACTGCCAGTATTGCAGAGAGTACACTTAAATCAAATTCTATTTGAAAAAAAGAAAAAATACCTAGGGTAATAACAACATCATGAATTAAGGCTATTATGGCACCTACTCCATAGATAAATTCGAACCTAAAGCCAATGTAAACAAGTATACTAAGCAAAGCAACCAACATTGCCCACTCTCCTTTCTCTCTTAGCTCTTGACCAATTTGAGAACCGACAAATTCAAGTTTGATTATTTGAAATGGCATAGATTCAGAAAAACTATTAATTAAAAATTTATTAATAGACTCTTTATTGAAATTACTATCTTCTTTCAATTTTATTAAAACTTCATTATTGTTTCCAAATGACTGTACAACTGCATCATTAATGCCATTCTTTTCAAAGGTGGTTCTAACTTCGGATATTGTAATATTATTCTCAAACTTCAATTGAACAACATATCCGCTTGAAAAATCTATCCCCCAGTTTAATCCTTGTACCACAAAACTATAAATACTAATTATGATGAAGAATGCAGAAATAATAATTGTAGGCTTTCTCCTACCAATAAAATTATAATTACTGTTTGATTTAATGATTTTAAACATTATATCGAAAGACTCCTTGTGTTTCTTTTTTCATATATAATACTAACAAGTGCCCTTGTGCCAACAATTGAAGTAAACATTGAGGATAGTATGCCTATAACTAAAGTTATAGCAAATCCTTTTACTGCCCCCGTTCCAATCGTAAGTAATGCAATTGCCGCTATTAATGTAGTTATATTGGCATCAGAAATTGTTGAGAAAGCTTTTTTATAGCCAGAATATATGCTGGCATTGGGCGAGCTTCCGTTGAGTATCTCTTCTCTAACTCTCTCGAAAATTAAAACATTTGCATCTACAGCCATGCCGACAGTCAAAACTATACCTGCGATACCTGATAATGTTAAAGTAGCTTGAAATATAGATAACATTGCAATGATAATTATTATGTTTGCTACAAGAGCAATATTTGCAATAGCACCAAATAATCTATAATAAATTAACATAAATAAACCAACTAATAATAATCCAAAATACATGGAATTCTTGCCAGCCAATATGTTTAACTCTCCTAGACTAGGACCAACAGTTCTCTCCTCTACAATCTCCATGGGGGCGCTTAATGCACCAGATCTGAGGAGGATAGATAAATCTTGCGCTTCATCAATATTCAGACCAGTTATTTGGAACCTCTTACTAAATGCTTCTCTTATAACAGCTACATTTATCACTTCGCTCTTGTTTTTCTCAACAAATATAACAGCCATTCTGTTACCAATATTTTTATTAGTAGTTTCAAGCATTCGGGATGCGCCGTAATCACTTAGATTAACAAAAACTGCTGGGCTGTTTGTGTCGGCATCAAAACCACTATTTGCTCCCTTAATATCAGCGCCTCCAACAATTACCTTTCTAGACAATAATATAGGCGTACCATCTCTTGTATTATATAGACTTGATGAGTTGACTGTTGGTACACCAGTTATTTTAGAATTGTACCAGTCATCTTGAGTACCTTTCGTTAGTCTAAACTCCAGTGTAGCTGTAGAACCTAAAATCCCCTTAGCACGAGTAGAATCCTGTAACCCTGGTAATTGGATAATTATCCGATCTTGACCTTGTTTTTGCAGTATAGGTTGTGACACACCCAATTCGTCTACCCTAGATCTTAAAATTGTTAAATTCTTAGCTAAAGCACTTTTAATATCATTTTTAATCAAATCGACGGAAGGTGCGATATTTAAACTAGTTATGCCATTATTAGATTTTTGATCAATGGTAAGATCTGGTAGTGATTCATTTATTTGCTCAATTATAAGATTGATAGGTTTATCACTATTGAAATTAACTTCTACGTTATCTTCTAATCTAGAAAAGGAATTATATCTATGCTTATTTTCTATTAAAATATTTTTAACATCGCTTTCAATTTCTCTTAATAAATTCTGTGTTATATTTTCTCTATCAACCTGTAATAAGAAATGAACTCCTCCTTTTAAATCAAGACCTAAATACATTGGGTACGCATTTATATATTTAAGCCAGTCTGGTAAATCTATGAAACTTGTTAAACTATAATTATAGTTTAGATTTTGAGATCGAAGTTTACTATAAGCTTTTAACTGTGATACAGAATCATTGAAAGTTAAAATAACTTTTTTATCTTTATAAATAACTTTATCTTCCGGTTGATTTAGTTTTTCAATAATATCTTGAACTTGTGTGCTATCGTTAAGACTGATTTCTATTGCAGGACTAGATTGGTATAAATTGGGCAGAGAATAGACAAATGATGTCAGAAGAACTAACAAAACTAAAAAATATTTCCAACGAGGATAACTAGACATTTTTATTTAATAGACCCCAGCGAGTTTTTTGGAAGTATTTTATTCACTGATGATTTTTGAAGCTTAATATCGACAGTGTCAGATATTTTCAGTTGTACATAGGACTCTCCCACCTTTATAATCTTTCCCAATATTCCCCCGGCTGTAGATATCTCATCTCCAACTTTTAGCTCTGTAAGCATCTGTTTATGCTCTTTTAGTTTTTTTGACTGTGGTCTAATTAAAATAAAATACATTAACACCAAAATAAAAATTGGCAGTAAAAAGCCTAATGCTGATGGTTCTTGTGTATCAGATGCTGCGTTTGCTAATTCAATAAAGTTCATATTAACCTCATATGCTTAAATAATTTTTTTCAATTTTTTTTTCTAAATCATCAAAAGAATCATTTTCGATCGATAATCTTATTTGTCCCATAAATTCTTGATAAAAGTATACATTATGGATCGACATAAGTCTTGCAGCTAATATATCATTGCACTTATCTAAATGTCTAATATATGCTCGAGTATAATTCTGGCATGCAAAACACTTGCAAGACTCATCTATTGGTCTTAAATCTTCCTCATATTTATTATTTCTGATATTCAAGACACCTTTGCTGGTAAATAACTGGCCATTTCTAGCATTTCTAGTTGGAATCACACAGTCAAACATGTCAATGCCATTCTTTACGGCATGAATAATATCAAGTGGTTTTCCTACACCCATTAAATATCTTGGCTTATCTTCAGGCAACTTATAACCAATGTCCTCTATGACCTCTTTTCGGAGATGATCTGGCTCTCCTACGGATAGTCCGCCAAGAGCATATCCTTCAAAATCATACTTTATTAGTTCATTTAGTGATATTTCTCTTAAGTCAGGATACATCCCGCCCTGAATAATCCCAAATAGTGGCATTTTAGAATTATTAGCTTTATGTGACATCTCTGCCCAATATAATGACAATTCCATAGATTTCTCTGTTTCTATCTTGTTGGACGGGTATGGGGTACATTCATCAAATATCATCATAATATCACTGCCAAGATAAAGCTGAGTTTCTATAGATTTTTCAGGAGACATAAATAATTTATTTCCATTTAATGGAGATTTAAACTCTACTCCATCTTTTGAAACTTTGGTTTGACTCGATAAACTAAATACCTGATAACCGCCTGAGTCTGTCAGAATAGGTCTAGACCAGTTCATGAACTTATGGAGACCTCCGGCTTTTTCAATTAAGCTACGTTCTGGCCTAATCATGAGGTGATATGCATTACAAAGTATAATTTCTGCATTACATTCAAGAAGGTCTTGATTTGTCAGAGATTTGACAGAGCCATATGTGCCTACTGTCATAAAAGCTGGAGTTTGAACAGTTCCATGATTTAGAGTTAGGGTTCCGGATCTTGCTTTGCCTGATTTTTTCTTAATATTAAATTTCATTAGTTATTTTCCAAAAACATACTATCCCCATAGCTATAAAAACGATAGCCTTGATTGACAGCATAATTATATGCTTTAAGGATTTTATCCTTACCAGCAAAAGCACATACTAACAAAAGTAAAGATGACTTAGGTAAATGAAAATTGGTAATCATGCAGTTGATAGCCATAAATTTATATCCAGGGTAGATATATAAGTCGGCTGGACCCTCATAAGTTTTTTTTATATTGTTGTTATAACAAAATTCTATAGCTCTAGTCACTGTTGTACCTACGGCTATAATTCTATTTCCGGATAATTTAGTTTTACTAATCAAGCTGAAAATTTTTTCATTAACACCAATATATTCACTACCTATATCATGTTTAAGATAGTTACTACATGTAATAGGCTTAAAAGTATTATAGCTGATATGTAAAGTGATATATTCAACATTAACACCTTTTTCAATTAATTTATCAATCATGTCTTTACTAAAGTGAAGTCCTGCTGTTGGTGCTGCTACAGAACCCTTAAATTTAGCATAAACTGTTTGATATTTCTTTTTATCAGAATTAGAGATAGGTCTTTTGATATATTTAGGTAAAGGTACTTCTCCATACTTTTCATATATATCAAAAAGATTACCAGTTGATTGCGATTCTAAAGTTAGCAAATTATCCATTCTTTTTATAACTTCAAAAATTACATTGTTATTGATACTTAAGGTTGACCCTACCTTTGGAGCTCTTGATGACGAGAATATTGCCTCACATTTTTTATCAGATAGTTTTCTATGGAAAAGTAATTCAATCTTTCCTCCAGTATCTTTTGTCATATTAATTCTTGCGGGGATAACTCTAGTATCATTAAGTATTAATAGATCATTAGGATTTAGAATTTCCAATAAATTACAGAATTGACTTTCTTTCGTTGTATCATTTTTAAGATTAAGGTGAAGTAGTTTTGAGTTATGTCGTTGCGGCAATGGTGTCTCGGCAATCTGCTCTTTGGGCAAATTGTAATCATAAGATTTTATTGATGTATCATTCATTTAAACAAAAATAATATATTGTCTCACGACCATGTCAATAATATTGTATATTAGTAGTCACTTATATTGATTTAATTGCAATTATTTGGTCTAATAACTTATGAGTTTAATAAATAATTTTCCATTTGATGGTATTGTCACTATAAACCGTGTCATTCTTAAACCGGAATATACCTTGGATGACCTTCAAGAGAGAGTGGCGTTGATGTGTGAAAATGTCAAAACCTATCACTCAGATACTGGTTTTATAGGCGGTATGGTTGTTCTCAATAGTGGTCAAATATCCAATGAAGGCAGCAATATTGGCAAAGCCCTAGAGTCCGATCTAAAAGATCGTGAAGCATTAATAATAACCTTTTGGAAAACATATGAGGATCACGAAAATTCTCATAAAAGTGATACTTTCCAGCCTCTTTTTCAAAAAGTCATTGATGTTTGTGAAAATGGTAATGAGGAAATCGTTTATAGTATGCTCTGGTCAGGAGAAGCATACACTCCAGAAATGGCAAAGCGAGCGAAAACCGCAAAAAAAGATAATCAATAACTAAACTATAGGTGGGTTTTTCTTATTAGTTCTTTTATGTCTACCACCAATCAGCTTGTGTTTTTTTAGCTTTTCTTCTATTGTATCAAGTGTTGTATCTTTAAGAGCAATTTCGCGAGCAAGTCTCACTTGATTGAAAAAATATAAACCGATGATAACAACACCAATAGTTATTAATATATAAGTTAGCAGTTCCATTAATTAATTGTATCATATTTGGATGTAAAACTTTATTTTGTTACAATAAATATTTATGCCACTGTGGTGGAATTGGTAGACACGAGGGATTCAAAATCCCTTTTTCGCAAGAAAGTATCGGTTCGAGTCCGATCAGTGGTATTAATGCAATTTTTGATTAGGATGATTATGAATAAATATAAAGTATATGGAATTGGTAATGCTCTACTAGACTATGAATATAAAGTTAATGATAAAATCCTTTCTGAGTTAAGTCTTGATAAAGGGTGTATGTTGTTAAATGATTTTGAAAAACATTTTAAAGTTCATGAATTCTTAAAAAATATTAGACCACCAGAAAAGATTGTGCCGGGAGGGTCTGTTGCAAACTCTGTGTATGCGATGGCTCAGTTTAATGATATGGTTTGCTTTTCAGGTAAGGTTTCTGATGATACTACAGGAGATAGTTTTATAAACAGCTTAATCGACTCAGGTGTTGATTCATATGTAAATAAAATTAATAAAGAACAAAGTGGAGAGTGTTTAGTATTAATAACACCTGATAATGAAAGAACTATGAATACATATCTCGGATCATCAGCCTTGCTTGATAAGAAAGATATAAATATAACTGCGATTGAAAATGCTGAATATTTACTTATCGAAGGCTATTTAGTTACTTCTGATAATACTCTTTCTGCAAGTATATCTGCTTTAGATCATGCATCAAAAACAGATACAAAAACTGTGATTACCCTTTCAGATCCAAATATCGTCACTTTTTTTAGAGATAACCTACTGCGACTATTTAATAAAAAAGCAAATATAATATTTTGTAACGAACAAGAAGCTCTAAATTTTTCACAAACAAAAAACATAGATGCTGCAGAAATCTTCTTAAGAACAATGTCTGAAAAGTATATAATAACATTAGGCTCAAAGGGTGCGGTATGTTTTGATGGAAATAATTCATATCGAATTGATGGATTAGATGTATCTGCAAAAGATTTCACAGGAGCCGGTGATATGTTTCTTGGAGCTTTTATGCATATGTATGATGGCTCAAATATACAAAAATCATTAAATTTTGCTAACTTTTGTGCATCTAAGATTATTCAAATCTATGGCGCAAAATTTAATAGTTATAAAAACTATAAAGAATTAAAAGATAATTTTAAATTGTTGAAATAATTTTCTTAACCACATCCATCGGTTCTTTTGCCTCTGTTATAGGTCTCCCTATAACTAAATAATCTGAGCCTAGAGATAAAGCTTTTTTTGGAGTATAGATTTTTGCATGATCATCATTATCATTATTTAATCTTATGCCAGGTGTTACATAGATTAAATTAGATACAGAATCCTTAATGGTACTTATGTCAGAAGGTGAGCAGACAATACCATCTATTGAACATTTCTCAGCTAATATTGCTAAATTTTTTACAGTATCAATGCGGTTTTTTAGACCTAAGTATTCAAGTGATTCGTCACTATGACTCGTTAACAAGGACACTCCAATAATTAAAGCTGAAGGATTTTCCTTATCTCTCGCTTGTTTAGCAGCTTTGATCATCTCTTCACCACCTAGCAAATGAACATTAAGCATCCAGATACCAAGCTTATATGCTTCAATACAAGCTTTATATACTGTTATAGGTATATCATGAAACTTTAAATCAAGAAATATCTCAAAATTCTTATTATGGATTATATCAATAATACTTGGCCCTAATTTAGTAAATAATTGTTTACCAACCTTAATTCTACAATATGAAGGATCTAGTTGATCACATAGATTTATTACTGACTCCTTATTATCATAGTCAAGTGCTATAATAATTTTCTTTGATATATCATTCTGAGTCACTAGCGCCACCTTCTTTCAATAAATCCAAAGCAGATTTGGGGGTCATTGTTTCCCAATTATTACAGCTTGGGCATGACCAGTTTAACTCATTAGATTTATAACCACAATTATTGCAAACAAAAAAAAGGTTTCTTGCAAATATATTCTTATATGAGGAAATTAAAGCATTAAAAGGATAAGTTAATTGTTTTTCATCAGAAGAAGCAAGGGTATGATTGATGATAAAATTATTAATAGAATTATTGTCTTTGAATCGTTCAACATATTGTTTAGCTAAGTTTTTTTCTTCTTCATAATATAAGAAGAAATAAATATCAGGAATAAAATCTAATTCTTTGATATTTGATATAGAAGTTATAGTTTTTAAAACCATAGAGGTATTATTGGTTTTTTTTGCTAAATTAATTATTTTGTGAACGACAAAATTAGCAAACTTAGAGTTTTGATTGATGATTGAATAATAATATTGAGCTGATGTTCCTATATCATTAGATGAATAACACTCTGCTAGTTGCAAATTTGCTCTTACACAGCATGGGTTAGTTTTGAGAGATTTTTTTGTGATAGCAATCGCTTTATCTAATTGATTCTCGCTAATATATATTGATGCTATTTCACAATAGTATTGAGCAAGCAGTGCATCAGTATTAAAACCATTCACATTTTTATTGGTCATAGATTTTATAAGATCTATTGCTCTTTCCCAGTCCTTAGATACCTCATAAATTTTAATCAGATGTTCTAGTGCAGAATTTTTGTAATTTTTATTTTCTGCTAAATTTTTAAATATTTTCTCTGATCTATCATACAGACCAGCAAAATAGAAATCCTTAGCAAGTTCATATAGAGCCTGATTTTTTAATTCAATCTCTAGAGTTGGTCTAGACAATAAGTTTTGATGTATTAGGATAGCTTTGTCGAACTCCCCTCTTTTTCTATATAAACCGCCTAAAGCAAGATGAGTCTCAATAGTCGAGCTATCAACATCCATTAGTGCGGTAAATATTTTAAAAGCCTTATCTTCCTCATCATTTAAAAGATAATTTAAACCTCTATAATATTCAGCATTAAATATATTTTTACTTGCTTTCTTTTTTGGTCTATAAAAATAATATGCAGATGATAGTATTATCACCGAAATGAGAATTAATATATATATCATTCGTGATCATCTCGTAAGGGGTTTTTTCTTAAACTATCTATTTCATCCTCTTTAACTTTCATGGTCTTTTTTAAAATCCTATTTTGATTCTTATGTTTGATGTAGGCAGACAAGAAAAATAAGAGAGTGATAAAAGACCCAATTAGAAAACTAGCAAATAAAAATAACGGTAACGGGCCATTGAAAGTATGTAAATAGAGATCAATTGAAATTTCGGATGAATTTAACATGGAAACAGTTATTGAAACAGCTAGCAAGCATAACATTATTAGAAATATAAAAACTCTAAACATAACTATTTTTATTTTATGCTATTAAACTTATTAATAGAAGTGAATTTAAGGTTTAATTTTTATTATCGACTCTACTTTTAAGCTCTTTACTTGGCTTAAAATGAACACTATACCTTTTTTCGAGAGCTACAAGTTCTCCGGTTTTTGGGTTTCTAGCTGTCCTAGAGTTATGATTATGTAGAGAGAAAGTACCGAATCCTCTAATTTCTATCCTATCTCCTGAATAGAGTGATTTAGATATATGCTCAAGAATTTTTTTAACGGAATAATCAATGTCAGAGGGGGTGAAAGATTTAAATTTAGTGGATAATTTAGATATTAATTCGGATCTATTTAAAATCATTGTTAGCTAGCTTGATCATCTTGAAGTTGTTTAATACCTAAAGATACTCGTTCTCTCTCTGAATCAATTGATAAAATAATAGATTTTATATCATCACCTTTTTTATAAGATCTTATTGCTTCTTCTTGCTTATCTTCAGATGTAATATCTGTTATATGGATTAGACCATCAATTCCACCATCTAAACCAACAAAAATTCCAAAATCAGTAATTGATTTAATTTGGCTTGTAATTATGTCTCCTTTACTATTATTCTCTTCAAACTGAGTCCATGGATTTTCTAGGCA
>CEOC01043905.1_pt1 | contig 16241 bp, 14 predicted proteins | sample 356191 | NCBI WGS metagenome assembly CEOC01 (sample SAMEA2619952, study PRJEB7988) | marine metagenome | biome: marine biome (ENVO:00000447); feature: deep chlorophyll maximum layer (ENVO:xxxxxxxx); material: "saline water (ENVO:00002010), including plankton (ENVO:xxxxxxxx)" | depth 17 m
CAGCCAAGAAAAGAATTTGATAAAGAAAAGATAGAGGAGTTAGCCCAGTCAATAAATAAAAATGGACTTATTCAGCCTCTAATTTTGACTAAAAAAGACGATAGTAATTACAATTTAGTTGCAGGTGAAAGAAGATGGAGAGCTGCACAAATAGCAAATTTAAAGATTTTACCTGCATTGTTATTACCAACTGATTTAGACAAAGATGAAATTTCCCTAATTGAAAATATTCAAAGAGAAAATTTAAAAGTTACAGAAGAAGCTAATGCATACCAGAAACTTATTGAGAAAAATAATTATACCCACGATCAGCTATCTAAGATTGTTGGGAAAAGCAGATCTCATATTACTAATTTGCTAAGAATTTTAAACTTACATGGATATTTTTCTGATTTACTTAACAAAGGGATTATTTCTATGGGCCATGCTAGGGCTCTGGTAGGGAAAAAACCGGAAGACTTAGATGAAAAAATTTTATCACAAATAAATATTGGAAAAGTATCTGTTAGAGATATCGAAAATAATTCTTCAAAAAAAATTGTAAACGAACCCGATCTTATACATGAAGAAAATATTTTAAGCCAAACTATTGGCTTTAAAAGTAAAATAACTTACAGCAAAAGCGGAAAAGGAAATATTAAGATTTTTTTTAAAAACTTAGAGCAATATAATTTTATAATCAATAAGTTAAAAAATTAACTTTTTTTAGGAATGCTTCTTTCTTTATTTCCAAGTATATTTCTCGAGCATTATTATTAAACTTTTTTAAATCAAAAATTTTCTTTCTAATATCATATATTGAATTTATTTTCTTATACTCAAAAGCTTCTCTAATATAATTTTGATTAATTAAAAATTTCGAAGTTTCTGAATAAACTAATTGAGGGTTTAAAGTGCAATAGGATATTAAATCTTCTTCATGAATATCTAGCTCATATTTAATATAATAATTAATATCATTTTGATAGTTATAACTATTAAAACGATCTCTACCTGGTGAAAATTTTTTAAAATTTTTGTAATCTGTAAAAATAATTGCATTTATTTTGTTTGATAATGCTTTTTTTATAATGTCGGCCTTACCATCCGAGAATAAATGCACCTCTTTATCATTAAAAAGATCTTCGTGAACGTTATTATTAAGCTCATCTTTAACTAAAGTGATATTATTTTTTTTAATAAAATAATAGATTAAGTGGTTATAAAAAATATCAACCCCTTCATTGATTTTGCTGATTATGAGAACACCAGGACTATCTTCATTAAAATAAGTTTTTAACAAATCCAAATTATTTTTTTTCACAAATAATTTCCTGTTTAAAAATTAACGCATTTACAAAATTTTGAGTGATAGTATCAGTATTAACTTCTTCTATTCTTTTAGATGCTTGGTTATTACTAATAAATTTATCTCCAGATGAAAAAATATAAAATTGAGAAATGTTATCTGTATAATTAAATACAATGCAATCTTCTTCAATATTAATGACACTTAAATTAACCGAGGTTGTTATTAATTCTCTATCTGATGTATTGTCTATGTTAGTTATATATAAATCGTTAGAGTTCCTTATTGATCCTTTTATTAAAAATTTTGAGTCTTTGTCATAAATTCCATAGCCCTTTAATTTTGACTCTAAGTTATTTTTTAGCAAAAGACCGCTTTTTTCCCCACCAAAGTAGTCTAAAGAGTATTTTTGGTTGTTTGTATGATTATTTGTACAAGAAATGAATAAGATACTAATTAATAATAATATTAATAATCTTATCCTGTACATTAATAATTTTGTTAATTGCCTTATTTTCAATTTTACTTTTAAATTTGTCTAATTGATACAATGAATTTACTAATTCCTCTTGATCATAACCTTTGTTGGTTTTTACAGTTGTTAATAATTTACCATTTACTTGAATTGGTAGTTCAATCGATTTATCAAATATTAAATCTTTGTTTATATATGGCCATGATGCTTCTTTAATATTATCATGGAACAACTGTTCATAAATCAAAGTAGATAAACCTGGGATAATAGGATAAAGACAAATCAAGATCTTTTTTGATATAAGTCTTTCCCCCAAATAAATTTTCTTTTTTTCTAAATAATTAAAAATTGTATAGATATTTGCAACACATTTGTTCAAAGAAAAATTTAAAATATTTAATTCAATTTCATTTAAAAATTTTTCGACCATTATTGTTGTGTCATCATCTATGTCACCACTGTTTTTTGCAAAATATCTAGAAATTCTATTTATAAGGTTTTTTGAGCTTTGAATACCTTGGTCAGTCCATTCTAATTCTCTATCTGGAGGAGAGTCTGATATCATAAATATTCTAGTAGCATCAATTCCATAATTTTCCAAAATTTCATTTGGCTCAACAACATTTTTCTTTGATTTTGACATTTTTTCTGTAGCACCCTCGACTACTGTTTCACCACTTTTAATATCAAAATAATCATCATTTTTTTTTGCAATATCTTTTGGCATTACCCATTGCCCATCGCTTTTACGGTATGTTTTGTGTGTTATCATGCCTTGTGTAAATAATTGCTGAAAAGGCTCTCTTACTTTTAAGTGGTGTATATCACTTAGTGCTTTCATAAAAAATCTTGAATAAAGAAGGTGTAAAATGGCATGTTCTATGCCGCCAATATATTTGTCTACAGGTAAAAACTTATCTACCTCTTCAGGATTAAATGGTCTGTCTAGTTTGTTATTTAGGAATCTAATATAATACCATGATGAATCTACGAATGTGTCAAGCGTGTCTGTTTCTCTAAAGGCTCTTTTTTTAGTTTTTGGGCAAATAACTTCTCGCCAATCACTTTTTTTAACAAGTGCATTGCCTTTGCCGCCTAAATCTACATCATATGGAAGCAATACGGGCAGTTCCGATTTATCAAGAACCCTATAACTACCATCTTCATAATAAATTACTGGAATAGGACAACCCCAGTATCTTTGACGAGAAATACCCCAATCACGGAGTTTATAATTTATTGATTTTTTACCTAAATTATTATCATTTAAATAATTAATAACCTTTTCTATAGCATCATCCTTTTTTAAGCCATTGAGAAGATCCGAATTTATTAATATTCCATCACCCGTGTAAGGAAGATCAGCATCATCACAATCAATGACTTTTATGATTGGTAAATTATATTTTTTGGCGAATTCATAATCTCTATCATCGTGAGCTGGGCAGCCAAAAATTGCACCCTCCCCATAATTATCTAAAACAAAATTTGCAACAAATACAGGTATTTTCGTGTCTAATATTGGATGTTTGCAATTAATATTAAGAGGTATGCCAATTTTCTCTTTTTCATCAGTATTTTCATCAAATTTTTTTTTTATTTTCATTACGTCTTCTTTGTTTAATATTTTATTAACTATTTCATGATTAACTGATACTCCAATAAATGTTGCCCCATAGATTGTGTCAGGTCTGGTTGTAAAAATATTTAGCTCTTGCTCCATATCTACAATTGAAAATTTAACTTCTGCGCCAATTGATTTTCCAATCCAATTTTTTTGCATAGTTTTAACTTTTTCAGGCCATAATTTAAGGCTATCTAGATCATTAAGTAATTCTTCGGCATAGTCTGTAATTTTAAAAAACCACTGTGATAGTATCTTTTTTTCTACCATTGCCCCAGTTCTCCATCCTTTTCCATCAATCACTTGTTCATTAGCTAAAACAGTTTGATCAATAGGATCCCAATTTACTAGAGCGTCTTTTTTATATGCTAATCCAGCATTATAAAGTTCTATAAATAATTCCTGTTGGCATTGATAATATTCTTTATTGCAAGTAGCTAGCTCTCTATCCCAGTCTAAATCTAGATCAAGTTTTTTCAGTTGATCTTTCATGTTACTTATATTGTTTAATGTCCAGTCTTGAGGATGAGTTTTAAATTGAATAGCTGCATTCTCAGCCGGCAAGCCAAATGCATCCCATCCCATAGGATGTATCACCTCATCACCTTTAAGTTTGTGATATCGAGCACATATATCTCCAATAACATAGTTTCTAACATGGCCCATATGAATATTCCCTGATGGATAGGGAAACATTTCTAAAACATATTTATTTGACATGAATCTTAATTAAGATTGTTCTGATAAATTAGATATTTCTCTGGCAATACTTAAAATTTTGAGAGTTAATTGTTTTTCCTCATCTAGAAATTCCTCATTAGCTATATACCAAACATCATCGATTTTTTTTTCACATATTATTTTAACTTTAACGCCGGTTGCTATTAGCTCTCTAGAGACTATGTGGGATTTAATCAGACATCTTTCACTTGGAGTATTTATATCCTGTATCCAGTTAGTTTCGACATATCCACCTTCATAATCAGAAATTTTAAGAGAATAAGATTTTAAAACTTCAAGTGAAGCATCCCAAAGGTAATTATTTGTATCGCTTGCAGATACTATAGTGCCTTTATTTCTAAAGTTTAATATGTTGCCCACTGATATTGGATCTTTAATCTCTCCGCCTGGGCCCGCCGCTCTTTCTTTATCTTTGCAAATTTTGTACTCGAGAGGCCTCAATTGACGATGGGGATTGTCACATTTACCGTAAACTTTATCGAGTTCTGTCAAATTTCTGTCTAATTTGCCTGAATTGCTACACCCAAATAGAAGCCCAATAATGAAAACAATCGATATAAGAGGTTTTATTGACATAAAAGAAATATAGAGAAAATGAATTTTTAATACAACATTAGAATAAAAAAACCGGGGATCTATGAAGAACCCCGGTTTAAATTGTAAATTAAGACTTAAGTGTTAATTAGAATGATACTGAAGTACCGAAACCAAATGCAGTTCCGCCACCGTTAGCACCATCAGTGTCACCACTTAATGTTCTCATATCAACATACACAGATGCACCACCACCTAGTGATCTTGAAATTACAAAATCAAACTGAGTAGTTGAGTCACTGTCAGCATCTTTTGCTGACTGCCAACCTGCACTAATTGATGTATCAGCATCTAAAGCCATAGCATAAGTAGCACCAAGAACTTCAGTGTCACCAGCTGTGCTTAAGTCGTCAGCAGATGCTGTAACAGTTGTAGCTGTAATTGTAGCCGCAGTAGTTGTAGCTGCCGCAGATGTGCTGAAACCAGATACAAATCCAGTTGTTGTACCAGCAGCTGTATCAGCAATCATAGTTTGGCTTGAGTATCCAACAGTAAGTGTTCCACCACCGATTGCAGCAGAAACGCTAGCACCAGCTGCGCTCTCACCGCCATCATGGTCAGCAACACCTGCGCTGATTGTGTATGGGCCCATAGGTACAGAAATACCAAATGAAGAAGCTGCAGAGTCAGCATCTGTCACGTTTACTTGGCTATCACTGTCATCATCAAAAACGTATGCAACAGAAACAGTAGCACCACCAACAGCAGTTGATAAGCTCATACCAGTTCCATCATCATCGTCAAATGCAGTTTGAACATCGCTGTCAAATGAACCGTTTTCAACAGTCATAGAACCAGCAACACCACCAACTGAACCTGGAGTGTCAGCAACAGAGATGTCACCAACAACGATTGTTGCGCCACCAGTTGCAAAAGTTAAAGATTGTCCACCGCCAGCAGATGCACCGTTTTCTGAAGTTACAGAAACAGTGATTGATAGGCCTGTAGAAATTGTAACACCGTTAGCAGTTGTTGTTGATAAACCAAAATCAACGCTGCTACCAGTTACTACGTTACCGTCACCTGTAGTGTCGTTAACATAGCCAACTGTACCAGAACCTGATACAGAAACATCAGCGTATGCGTTTGCACCAAAAGATGCAGCAATAGCGGATGCTAAGTATGTTAGTTTTTTCATAATAATTGTCCTTTCTAAAAACAATTTAGTTTTTAATTAAAAACTGTTTAAAAAATAAGGACTTTTATTATTTTTTGTATGTTTTTCTCGAAAATACTTGAGTGTATGGATAGATTGTTGCATTATTGCAACAGTGATCTTATTGAAGTCTTTTTTTCCAGTAATCTCGTTGTTTTTCTAGGTCTTGATAAAAGCTTTCCCTGAAATCATTGAAGTCATTTTTTTTAATTGAAGAGTCGTAAATCTCTTTTGATATTTGTTGCATACTTGCGGTATAAGTAAAATGATCTTTTCTCTTATCTGGGGCATATTCCCCTTCAAAACCACAGAATTGCCATAGATTTTTTACAATTTTTGCCTCATTCTGAATCAAATCTTCGTATGATACGTTAAAAATAGACTCATTTTCAAAGTTTTTCCAAAAATTCATTAAAAACTCATAATTAGCATACTCAGTTGCAATACCAAAGAAGCTAGAAGCATAAAAAATATTAATTGAATAATTTTGTTTATAGAGAGAAATAGCATTATCCCAAGGGTCTCTGTAACAATGAATAAATTTTGCTGCTGGTAAGCAAAGTTTTATGAACATTAGAAATAAATAATTTTCAGGAAGTTTATCAACGAAAAAGTAGTTTTTGTCTCTTTGAAGTTTTATGTGTTCAATATATCGATCTCCGAGATCTTTAAAGAAACTTGAGTCTAAATCGAATTGGCTTTCCATTAGCGAGGTTATTGTTTCATAGAGTTGTATTGAAAAGAATGCCTTCTCACCACCTGCCTTTAAATTCTTACTAGTAGAAAAAATAGACTCGACGAGTGAAGTTCCAGACCGTGGCATCCCAAGTATAAAGATGAGACCTTCGCCTTTTTTTGGATCAATATCATTTTTAATTTTTGTAATATCAGAAGCTTTGAAAAAATCATAAATGCTTTTTGTATATTTTTGCCTTAAGAACAAACTTTCCCGTTGCATATCTGCAATGAGATTATTTGCTTCAATATAATATTGCTCAGATTGTGATTTGTTTGACTTAGAATAATATTCTGCAAGAAAAAATAATGCATCTGACTTGGTCGTATTGCGATCAACCTTTTTTTCATATTGCGAGCTATCATTTAAAGCTTTTTCGACCATTGATAGGTGATGAGGAGTAATTTTATTTTTATCTTCTCTTAACAATCTGATTAAAAGTTTTTGTATGTACTTAGTTTCCAAAACTTTAGATGAAAAAGAATAAAATTCTTCAAATTGATCAGAAGCAATGAGTATATCGCCATACAAGACAACTAAGTCCTCAGTATCAAGAAAATTTTGAGATTCAAATCCACCTCGAATTGTAATTGCTTTGTAACAAACTTCTTTTGCTTTTTCGTAATCGCCTAGCATGAACAAAGACATAGCTAAGTTTTGATAGGCTTGAGGCCTATCATTTCTCAAATCAATTGCTTTATTGGAAAACTCTATGGATTGTTCAAAAAATTGTATCTTACAAAAAATAAAAGAGAGATTAAGAACTACGTCATAATCATCCTTTTTTTTCTCATAACATCGCTCAAAACATTTAAGTGCTGAATTATATTTTCTTTGAGCCAGCAAGGCTAAACCTAATAGTTTATTTAGATCAAAGCTTTGAGGATTATTATTGTAAATTTTTCTTAGCGCCAATTCGGCTTTATAGAAATTATCTGTATTGATTAATTGAACAATTTTTGAGATAGTGGGGTTCACATTCATATTAGAAGATGATTTTTAATAAAATTAAATTTAATTACAACATTAAAGTCTTAGATGACTTATTTGCAAATAAAAAGTATCAAGAAATATGGTATTTATTGAAAAACCAACAAGATAAACCTTATTTCATAAATTTACTTATCTACATTTTAGAGAAGTTTCTGTCTAACCCTGAAAACAGCGGATTTTATCAAAAAAAATTTATCTGGCTATCAAGTTTTGATATTTCAGATACTGATTATATTGGCAATTTTATGAATTTTTACTTGGATAAAAGTTCAGGTTATAGTTTTAATTCTCTAAGCTATACTTCTCTTTTAGAAGACAATCTAAAAAAGATTCATCCTGATCTAGTTCCAGAAAATATTAACTTTGATCTTTTAGTTAATAATTCAAATATTTATCAACATGTTATTCTGGCAATGGAAAATAAGGATCTTATTATTTCAAGAACTGCTGGTGCATTTTTTGAAGCTCCCAAAAACAAATACTTTATATATCCTTCATCAACTCTATGTTCATTTCATATTTTAAAAAATCCCTATCATTTGTATTCAAGATATAGACACCAAAATTTAAATCATCAGGAGAGTCTAAATTTAATTTCCGGACAAGATGAAGAAAACAAATTATCTATCAACACCAATCAATATGTTTCTGATAATAGACAAAGCTGGTCAATCAATACCAAGTCTTGGACTGATGAAAATGTTCAAAATACTTATAGAGGTAAAGTAATTAAGTATGAAGATATACTAAGTGGCCCAGAAGATGTTTTAGTATCAGTGGTATATCATCTAAAGCAAGCTGGTTTAAATGTAGATGTAAATTTTGATTTGATAGAACAGTTTGTAGAACAAAATAAATTAAATGAAAATGTCATTTTTGACTTTTCAAACCAAGAAACAAAACAAATTACAAATTCTCTTGATGAAGAAATACTTGAAGATCACAATTATCAGTTGTGACTGTCGACTTTAATCAATTAAGAAATATTGAAAAAACAATATTACAATCTCAAAAAAAAATAGAGTTACTTATAGTAACAAAAAATAGATCACGTAATGATGTTTTAGTTTTGTTAGAAAATGGATACAGAGTCTTTGGAGAAAATAAAGTTCAAGAGGCATCTTTAAAATTTGATAAATTCATAGCTGATAATTATTCAGATACTAAACTACATCTTATCGGCCCATTACAATCCAACAAAGCTAAATTAGCAGCGTCTACGTTTGATGTAATACAATCTATCGATAGAAAAAAAATAATTGATATAATATCCAAAGAAATAAATGAAAATTTAAGTGTTAAGACAAAAGAATTTTATATTCAAATAAATATTGGCAAAGAAATTCAAAAATTTGGTGTTTTGCCGGAGAACGTTGCAGAATTATATGATTATGCACTATATAAAAAAATTAATATCGTGGGTTTAATGTGTATTCCACCAAATAATGATTTTACAGAAGACTATTTTAAACAAATGATAAATATTAAAAATTCTCTTAATAGAAACCTCAAACTTAGCATGGGAATGAGTTCTGACTATGAGTTGGCAATTAAAAATAGCTCAGACTTAGTTCGAATAGGGTCTTTAATTTTTAATTGAGCAAACTTCATTATCTAATAATTGGATTATTATTATGGTCTAATCTGTTTGCTTCAGGCCTTTCTTGTAAATTTGAGGAAGTGTATCAAAACGGAGAATTGCAAATAGGCCATCTTTTAATTGAGGAAGATAAACTAAGATATGAATATTTTGACCCAAAATTATTTACAATAATATTTGTAAATGACAATTTAGTTGTAGTCGAAAATTTTGAAACAAATAAATTTCAACTTATTGAAAAAGAAAATTCTATTATACCAGAATTAATTAACATATACAAAGATTTCCCAGACGTCATGGATAATTATAAACTAAACAGCCTCAATATAAGTATAGAAAAAAAAATTAATAAATTGTTCATAAAAAGACTGGCTATAAAATCGCAAAATTTAAATTTAAGCATATTTTTTTTTGATTGTAAAAAAATGAAATTAGATAAACTTTACTTCGAATTTAATCCATTAAAAAAATATGTACCTGATTAAATCCAATAATATTTTTGAGCTTGAGGCAGTCAAGGAATTATTATTACAAAAACAATTTGATTTCACCAAAGATACAAATGAAAATTATTTTGGTGAAATTAAAATGAATTATGAAAAAAATAGTATTAAAATTTTTTACAATCAAAATAGCTTTACTTGTGAGCTGCCGATAAGTTTCCAAAATTTTTTTGATAATTTACTTAAATTAATAAATAATCAAAAAATTAATTTTGGTTCCTTGCACTACAGTCCATTAAGTCAGGAATTATTATCTTTAAATAATAAAATTAAACTTACAGATACTCATAATATTATAATTTCAGAAATTATTAAAAATCAGTATGTGGGCTTAGATAAAAATAAATTGTACCGATTGATATGGCCAAGAGATTATGAAATACAAATTAGCAAATTAGATACACATTTAACCAATGTAAAAAAATTATTAAAAAAAGAATTTAATTATGAATTAATTTATAAATCTACAAAAGGCTTGTTAGTTTTCCAAATTGATTAGAATTTCTCTTTTACCTACATGGTTAGGTGGAGAAACCACACCTCTTTGCTCTAAAGCTTCCATTATCCTAGCAGCTTTATTATATCCAATTTGAAAATTTCTTTGCAAAAAACTAGTTGATGCTTTATTTGTTGATTTGATTAGATCTATTGATTTAGCAATAATTTCTTCATCTTCTTCACTAAGTTGATCAAAGTTTTCATTATTATTTTTTATTATTTCATCTAGTTCCTCTAAATACTCAACTTCTTTTTTTCTTTTTATTTCTGTTATGAGTTTATTTACTTCACTATCTGAAATAAATGCTGATTGGTATCTAATTAGATTTGCACCATTTTTTGTCATTAGCATATCACCATTACCTAGCAATTGTTCTGCTCCAATTTCCCCAAGAACAGTTCGACTATCGTATTTACTGGCAACCTGAAAACTCACTCTAGAAGGAAAGTTTGCCTTGATACTTCCTGTTATGATATCAACACTAGGTCTTTGTGTGGCCATAACTAAGTGTATCCCACATGCTCTAGCCATCTGAGCTAATCTTTGGACGTAGTGCTCTACTTCTTTGCCAGCAGTCATCATTAAATCTGCCATTTCATCAATAAATACAACAATAAAGGGAAGTTTTTCTGATGCTTTGAGGTTATAGCCCTCTAAATTTCTAGTTCCTTCCTCATTCATTAACGAATATCTCCTCTCCATTTCCTTACACACCCATTTCAACGCGATAATTGCTTTTTTTGGTTCTGTGACAACTGGAGTTAATAAATGGGCAATGTCATTATAGACGCTTAGTTCAAGCATTTTAGGATCAATCAGTATTAGTCTTAATTCACTGGGGGAAAATTTATATAAAAGGCTCGCAAGCAAAGTATTTATGAAAACTGATTTTCCAGATCCAGTAGTCCCAGCAACTAAAAGGTGAGGTGTTTTGCTTAGATCGATAACTTCTATATTTCCCGATATATCCTTACCTATACAAATCGGAATTTTATGAGTTGTGCTTTTGAAATTTTTATCACTCAATAATTCTTTAATAGTAACACTTTCTCTCTCATCATTTGGTACTTCAACACCAAGATATTGAGTGCCATAAATTTGGGAAATCCTAACCGCACCAACACCCATACTTCGTGATATGTCGTCAGCCAAATTAATAATAGTATTAATTTTTATCCCTGCTGCTGGAAGTATTTCATAAAGAGTTACTACAGGGCCAATTTTTATATTTATTACGTTAATTTTAATATTAAAATCTGAAAAAACACTTTCTAGTAGACTTGATCTTTGCTCCGTATTTAATAAGTTTTTCTTTTTTTTATCAACGTTTATATCGCTGTCTAAAATTTCTAAAGATGGAGAAAGATAGGAATTATTTGATTTTTTATTTGTTATAGTATTTGCATTATATGTATGTGCTTCTTTATATTCTTGATTAATCGGATTAATATTATTTTTTATAATAGGCTCTTTTTTATTTTTTCTTTCTAATTGATTATTTTCTATATTGTTCAAAAATTTAAAATTAAATTTTGGTAATTTAAAAAACATGAAAAGATTTTGTGTAATTAAGAAGACAACAATTCCAATTAAAGATATAAAATAACTTAGCCATTCAATTTTATGTAAATTGTACAAAATAAATGAAATTTCCCCCCAAGTTTTCATTTTTTGATAAAAGGTAAAATCAAAATCCCAAAAATAAAATATTTGTGGAATAAAAATAATACTGATTAAAAGCATTAAAAGACGTATAAAAAAATATTTTAAATCTTTTTCAATAAAAACTGCTATTGAATTTATTAATAAAAAAAACACAATAAAGTAACTCATTAGACCATATGAATAGACAAGAAAACTTGCCGTGTAAGACCCAAAAACACCAAGAGCATTGGAGATAGCTGCATTAGAGTTAGTTAAAAATGAGTTATCATTTACATCAAAAGTGAAAATTGATAGGAAAAGTGCTATTGATATTAAAAGAAATAATGATCCTTTAAACCAGCTAAAAATCCTTGTTAATTTTTCTTTGAACACCGATGGAATAAAACTATTGTTCATTTAGATTAATATAAGTCTCTAAATGAAAAATAAAATATTTAAATATGATTTCTTGATTGTTGGTGGAGGGTTGGTTGGATCTTTAGCAGCTATTGCATTGTTTAAAAAAAAATACAAAGTTTTGTTAGTTGAAAAAAATAACTCATTCCCAAATGATCAGCGAACTCTTGCAGTAAATGCTAATTCAAGAGATTTTTTAAAATCCCTAGGTATTTGGCAGGAACTAGAGATTGAACAAGAACCTATTAATGAAATTATAATTAAAGATTACGTGAACAAAGACAATTTAATATTCCAAAATGAAGGTGAGAGTATGGGAAGTGTTATATTTAATAAATCTCTTTTAAAAATATCGAGAGATTACCTAAAAAAAAACAATATATTATTGAGTGGAATTAACTTTAATCTTTTAAACTTTGAATCATTACAAAAAATCTCTATTAGACAAAAAGACTACTTTTTTAAAAAAATAATAATATCTACAGGTAAAAACAATCAAAATTCTAAAATAATTAAAAAAAATACTTTTAGTTCAATGCACAATGCATATGTTGGTTTTTTTAATCATAAAAAAAATCATCATCAAAAAGCTTATGAAATTTTTACTCCTCAAGGACCATTAGCAGTATTACCTTCACCATCCGATCAAAAAAAAAGCTCAACATTTATTTTTTCAACCAAAAATAAAATGACTTACAATAGCCTTTTAAAAATTTTAAATAATTTTTTTTATTATTCGCACGGAAAAATAAATCTACGATCATCCATTAGTTTTTTCCCAATATCGCCTCACTTATCTCAATCAATACAAAAAAATATTTTGCTAATAGGAGATACTGCTCACTCAATACATCCGGTAGCCGGTCAAGGATGGAATTTAGGCATTAAAGATATTCAAGAATTATGTAAATGTTTAGATAATTATAGCCTTGATGATATCAATTTTGATAAAATTTATTCCTCCAAAAGAATAATTGAAAATATGAGTTATCTAAAATTTACCAACTTAATTAATTTTTTATATGAAAGTAAAATACCTTTAGCTAGTACTTTTATTAAAATAAGTTTTCACGTGCTAAATAGATTTTCTTATCTAAGAAAATTATTTATAAAGCAAGCAATGGGCAAAGTTAATTTAATTTAGCTGTTTAGAACTATTATTGCTTACAATCTGAAAAGTATTCAAATCTAAAATAGAATTAATTGTATTAACTCTTGCGAGCAGATTGGGGGACTCAAGTATGGCTTGCTTATCAATTTTGTTGAATGGCGCAAGCATCGCTAAGGTAGACAGTAATTGAATGTTTGAGGTATCCGACAAGACATCCTTATCAATTTCGAGTTTCTTCATTTTAAAAAAGTTTTCATATTTTGATATCAGTGAGTCACGATCAATTTGAGGTTCTATGGAATTTAGGTCTTCCAAAAAGTTTTTATATTGTATGTCTGCTTGGTAATACCCTTTAGCTGTGAGATTCCTTTCTTCTAAAATAAATCTACAAACACCCTCTAAATTTAAGACTATCCTGTAGTCTGGTGTTTCGATGTATGAGGTAATTTTACCAATACATCCCATTGTAAACAATTCGTTATTGTTGTTTTTTGGTTGAATAACACCGATCATTCGATGATTTTTTAAACTATCTAGAGCCATATTTAGATATCTCTCTTCAAATATATTTAAAGGTAGTTTGCCGAATGGTAGCAACAGAACATTATCTAATGGAAATAATGGAATTGATGAGGGTAATTGATTAGGGTTAATAATAAATAATTTTTTTATGTTATCTTCCATTACTTAAACATTAATGATGATAATTTCTTTCGCGCTTCTACTACATTTGGATCATTAAATCCAAGCATTTCAAAATATTCTAGAAGTTTTTTTTTTGCCGCTTCATCATTCCATTTAGAGTCTTGTTCAAAAAGCATTAATAATTCCTGAAAACCTCTTTCTATTAAGTTAGATTGTAAAAGTTGGATTGATAAATCAAACCTAATATTTTTATCATTAGGATTTTGTTTTAATTGATTTTCAAGGTCAGTTATTAAGAAAGGACTTTCATTATTTCCATATGAGTCTAATAGACTCTTTATTTTTAAAATTTCTGGGTCAACCAGAGTTTTTTCATCTAAAGAATCCAAAATTTGTTTTGCTTCATCAAACCGTTCAAGTTTTATAATGCATCTAACAAGAGCTATGATAAATTTAATATTACCCGGATCTTTTATAATAAGATTTTCATATGCCTTTTTAGCATCTTCGTATTTTTGCTCATTAAAGAAATTTTCTGCTTCCTTTAAAAGTTCAGTAATTTCATTTCCAGGAGCTGCAGCAATGAGTTTATCTACCATTGACTCAATTTTGCTTTCTGGTTGGGCCCCTTGAAACGCATCAATAGGTTTGCCATCTACAAAACCATAAACAGTTGGAATGGATTGAATATTAAGCTGAGCTGCAATACCTTGGTTTTCATCAATATTAATTTTTACTAAAATAACTTTACCATTTTTTTTATTTACAACTTTTTCTAAAATGGGAGTTAATTGTTTACAAGGACCACACCATGGTGCCCAAAAATCAACAATTACTGGGGTATCTTTAGATTTCTCAATTACATTTTCAATAAATTGATCCTGATTAATTTCTAAAATATTTACCATTAAATTTACATAAGCATTTATTTATAATTTGCAATATATAGACTAAATTATCGCATTTGGCATATGATGAAAGAACAAAAGAAAATATTACTTCAAGCTAAAGAAGAATTTAATAAGCAAAATTTTGATAAAGCAAAAATATTATTTGGGGAAGTTATTAGCATAAATCCAAAAAATTTTGAAGCTTTACATGCAATTGGCTTAATTTTAAGTGTTAAAAAAGAATTTGATGAGGCAATTAATTTTTTTCAAAAATCAATAAAACTTAGCCCTAATTATGTCTCAGCTAATTTTAATTTGGCCAATGCCCTTGTAGACTCTGGTAATTACAGCGAAGCAGTTAAATATTTTAAAAAAAGCCTTAATCTGTCACCCAATAACTATAGTTTTTATCTTAACTATGGAAATTGTTTATTTAAGTTGCAAAAATTCGAAGAAGCCATAATTCAATTCAAAAGATCTGTATCTATCAAACCTGATTTTTTTGATGCTTGGCTAAATTTAGGTATCTCTTGTCAAAGACTGAACAAACACAAAGATGCTATTAAATATTTTGATGAAGCGGTCAAATTAAATCCTAACTTTGTAAAGGCATATAATTTAAAAGGCGTTTCTCACAATTTAATTGAAGAACTTCAAAAAGCAGAAGAAAATTTTGAAATATCGATAACAAAAGATCCAAATTTCTCAGAACCTTATATAAATTTAGGAATCTTATATAGAAAACAAAAAAAATATAATGAAAGTATAGAAATTTATAATAAGGCTTTAAAAATAATCAATGATAATGCTGCCTTAGAAATTTTAAACCTTAACCTGTCAAATATTTATTTAGACTTAAACAATAATGAATTTGGTAAAGATTATTCATTATGTAAGAAATATGCATCTATTGCTCTAGAATTAAATCCAGAAAATATAAGAGCATTAAATAATATAGCCGTAAGTAATTTATTTGAGATGAATTATAAAAGCGCAGCAGAGGGTTTTGAAAAAACAATAAAACTAGACCCTAATTATGTTGATGCTCATAGAAATCTAGGTGTGCTGTACAACCATTTAGGAGCGTATGAAAAATCTGAGCGATGTATTAAAAGAACATTAGAGCTAGATCCAGATAATATTTCTAAAAATATGATGTTAGCTGAAACTCTTTTGCATCAAAATAAATTCTCTGAAGGTTGGGAGTTTTATGAGTATAGATGGAATGAAGATAAGACAAAAGTTAAACCAAATTTTCTCAAACCTACTTGGGAACCAAAAATGGGATATGGAAAAATTTTAATTTGGGCAGAGCAAGGCATAGG